>Ga0099850_1000328_pt1 | contig 21085 bp, 28 predicted proteins | sample CB_VirMetaG_5_FD_79182 | JGI IMG/M metagenome (GOLD analysis project Ga0099850, IMG submission 79182) | Freshwater to marine saline gradient viral communities from Chesapeake Bay - CB_1508_1D Viral MetaG | ecosystem: Environmental > Aquatic > Marine > Coastal | place: USA: Chesapeake Bay... | reverse complement strand
TTCCAGATGTCAAGCAATATTTACATTGCCTCCCATAGGGTATGACCACTCGACAAATGGCCCCCAGACGGCCTGAGAGGCCCGCCACGGGACGCAGGCAGGGCGACCGATATCGACCCAAAGCCCCGCCGGGGTTAGGGGCCGGGACAGGGCCGGGCGGAAAGAAACCAAGTGATGCGGTCTCACATTCTCAGAGGGGGTAACACTGGCCCTCCGTGGCCTGCCGCCGTGGCCTGCCGCCGGGGATACCCACCGCCTGCAGGGCCGGGAGACTCACTCGCGATCAGGGGCTAAGGCTCAAGGGGTTGGGTGGGAGGGACAGGTTATTGCCCCGAGGTGGGACTCCGCAACAGCGGATCAACAGCGCCGGGGCCGGGTCAGTCAGGCAGGGCCGCACGGGCCGGGGGTGCGCGCGGGGGGCGCGCGTTACTGGTCGCGGGATCAACGCATTCCCCACAACCGCCTCGCTAAGTGCCTGATTTTGTTTTGGTGTTCACGTCTATATAAGACGGAGACCGGGGGGGTGCCCCTCTCGATGGCGAACTTCGCAGAGATTTTTTGGGGCGCGTATATATTGTTTTCCGATTGCCCGTGATAGCGGACGGTCGGCCCCAGCGGCGGGGGCTTTACCCCTACATATATATAAACATCCTCTACGTCTCAGACTATTTTCGGGGGACTTATTCTCCATTAGACAGAATAAAGCCTTATAAAACAACCACTTACATAACCTAGAGGTCGAATCATGCCAAAAGTCGGTAAAAAGAAGTTCCCGTATACGGAGAAGGGTAAGAAGGAAGCGATGGCCTACGCCAAGAAAACCAAGAAAAAAGTGAAGAAAGGCTACTAATGCCAGTCCGTAAGGTCAAAGGGGGCTACAAGTGGGGAAGCAAGGGGAAAACCTACTCCTCCAAAGCAATGGCTGAAAAGCAGGCTTCCGCCGCTTACGCCAATGGATACAGAAAAAGAAAGTCTCAGTACAAGTGAATGGGAACGTGCTTACGAGCATTGGAGCAGAGTAGCCCGAGAAGAGTTCACTAGGGCGCAGATCGCAGAGACCGCCGCTGACTACAGGGATTACTCATCCCCAGTCTGGTGGGCTATGCATGACGAACTCCAGCGCAGGGATTCCCTCGATATGAAGAGGCGTATGAGAAGTGAAGTAAGCGAGGCAAAAAAGAAGGACAAATACGCACTTCGCAGGAAATTACGCCTTAAGAATCAACTACTTACAGAGGGAAAAATGTTCGTCTAGTACCCCCCTACTACGCGACCATATTTTGCACGAAAACATGGCTTTTTTGGACATAGAAGTAGTTGACGGTAAGGCGCAGATTTACGTCCGAAACGGAGACATAGCCCTCCGATTCAAGACTTCCCGCCGAGCGAGGATTTTCATCTGGTTCGTAACGCGGATTCCAAAATTTTGGCGCGATAAATTTTTTGAGATAGGTAGCACAAATGGCTAAAGACCCAAGGCTCGAAAGGGCAGGCGTGTCGGGTTACAACAAACCCAAGAGACTCCGCGATGGAAGCGGCAAGTCCCACATCGTTGTCGCTAAAGAAGGCGAAAAGGTCAAAACCATCCGGTTCGGCCAGTCTGGAGTTAAGACCAACCAGACCGTAGGACAGCGCGAGGCTTTCAAGTCCCGCCATGCCAAGAACATCGCCAAAGGCAAGATGAGCGCCGCTTATTGGGCTGACAAGGTCAAGTGGAGCCCGAGCGAGACTAAATCCCCCTCCAAGAAATGGGTAAAAGGATCGTGAAAAAGAAAGGGCTATACGACAACATTCACGCCAAGCGCAAAAGAATTGCCGCTGGCTCTGGCGAGAAGATGAGAAAACCGGGCTCGAAGGGCGCTCCTACCGCCAAGGCATTTAAAGAGTCCAAGAAAACCGCCAAGAAAAAAAGTGAATCTTGATCGTCCTCTTGGCTCAGGTCAGGGGGAAGGAAATGAACCAAGTACTTGGGTCAAATATTCCCTAAGGGTTTGGACTAAGTGATGAGCGAAGAAAAAACCCCTTGCACCTGTCCTGATTGCGATCTCTACGATTGCGACTGCACCAAGACCGGAGACCACGACGGCTGTTTATGCGGCAAATGTAAATGAGTTATAACGTCATCAAGCAGACCGATCTCGGGTATCTGCTTTACAACCCCAATGATCAGTATGTCGGGCGCTCAATCGAGCATTACGGCAGTTACCAACTAGAAGAACTGAAGTTCTTCAAAAAGGAAGTCAAACGCGGCGACCATGTCGTGGAGATTGGGGCCAACATAGGCGCTCATACGCTGTTTTTCTCCAACCGCGTTGGTGACAAGGGCCGCGTTTTGGCGTTCGAGCCTCAGCGCCTTATCTTCCAAACGCTTTGCGCCAACATGGCGATCAACTCCCGCACTAACGTGGACTGCAAGCAGATGGGAGTCGGCGGCAAAAACCAACTGATTAAGGTTCCGATTCTCGATCCAGAGCATAACCAAAACTTTGGCGGACTCTCGATCAAGGAGCATGAGCAGGGCGAGGATGTCGCCGTGGTCAAGTTGGATAACGTCGGTCTCAAACGACTCGACTTTTTAAAGATTGATGTTGAGGGCATGGAGCCCGAAGTATTGATGGGTGGTTTAAGCACCATCTACACGTTGAAGCCAGTGATTTACATGGAAGTAGATCGAGGGGAAAACAATCCTCTTCTCTTGGAAATTCTGGATTCGCTTAAGTACTCAGTGGAGCAACACGAACCCCCGCTCCACTCGCCAGACTACAAGCAAGAGAATATTTTTGGTGAGATCGTTTCTAGTAACGCTATTTGCCGTCCTCGGAATTGAGTTCGCAGTAGCAGACATATATGGATCAAGAGCAAGTTTCTTAATTTTCCCCGGTGAGGGAATGAGCCTCTCCTACCTGTCCTCCAGCGTCAACGATGCGTGGCGCAGGAAAATGGAGAACAAACTTCTCTCTCTAGGCGATACCCACATATACATCTACAGCCAGAACGAGGCTGATGATGTTGGCAAAGTTTCCCCGCAACCTGACTGGGAGAAGCGTTTAGACCACCTCAACAATATTGGGCTACGTCCCATCATGTGGTTGATGGCAGATGACTCGCCAAGCCTTTCTTCGAGGCCGCTTTCTGCTCATAAGGCCCACAACGCAGAGATGGTACGCCGATTTGATGACAAGGTTGATGCCTATGTCATAGGTCTGGAGGTTGATGAGTACTGGAGTTCGTCTGCCGTGGCCGCAATGATCACGCACCTTAAGACCCTGACAGACAAACCCGTCGCCGTGCATATGACCAGCAAGGTAGGCGGTCACAAAAAAGATATTTCGTACTACGAACACGCCGACATCATCTTCCTGCAAACAGGTTGGGTAGATGAAATCGGAGAAAAAGAATTCCGCAAGCGCGTCGCTGAGGCTATCGCGTTGGGAAAACCAGTGGTTGTTGCTGAATACAGCCTTAGTTCTGACTCGGCGAAAGCCAGACGCTATGGAGATATCGCTTGCGAAATGGGTGCGGTAGGTACAGGAAATGGGCGAAACGTGACTGCGTGTGGTCAGCGCGAAGTAGTGCAAAAGAAGAAGCCGTGGTATCAGCGTTACGAGCGGGAGATAGGAGTTGTTGGTATCGCGATGGCAAGCGCTTTTGCTGTGAGTTACTGGGACTTACCGCTGACGCTCAACGCGACAGAGAGCAGTCTTCAGATTGGGGTAACGAAAGATTTTGAGAATTCTTCGGTAGGTTTCTCCCTCCGAGATGACGGTGCGGTGATGGGTCATTACCGCTTTTCTTTCTAAGGTGTAAACAAGGAGTGTTTAAATGAGTTTTATAAATCAGCAAATGAGAGCAATGGACAGGCTGTTCGAGCGGATGATGGAGGAGTTTGATGCCTCTACGCCGTTGAAGGCAGTTGAGGCCGCGTTCCCGAAAGAGGGCAACACGGTCAAGATGTGGAAAGCCGTTCCCACCGAGTACAAGTATCAGAAATGCTCGGAGTGCGGAACCATGCATCTCGTTGAAAACAATGAGGAAACCGACTAGCCCCTTGCGGGCTAGTTTCCACAAGAGGGCGATATGGCAGGACTAATTCGGGCAAGAACCGTTAAGGAATACACAACTGGAGGCGGCAAGCCTAGGAACTATAAGAAGGAATACGAAAAATTCCATTCTTCTCCAAAAGCAATTGCAGAGAGGAGTTCCAGAAATAAAGCCCGACGCACTCTAACGAAGATGGGGAAAGTTTCTAAAGGTGACGGAAAAGATGTCCACCATGTAAACAAACGCCCCTTGGACAACAAACCCGGAAACTTGCGAGTGATGAAGGCATCACGGAATAGGGCAATCAAATGAAAATCAATGTAGCGCCAAAGGGCAAAAATGTCGGCTATGTCGGAAAGAAAAGCGAGTGGAAACTCGAAGACGACAAGGAAACATATGCCGCTTGGAATTACGTTCAAGTAGCCAGCAAGATGGAAGATTCCACGGAAAGAGCGGTTCAAAAATTAGAAGCGCTTAAAGCGGACACCATTTCAAAGATTGAGATTTAAAGATGGCTTATTCAAACGATTTCTTAAAAAAATACGCCGCTTTATCTGCTTCTAAAACAAATGCGTCGGCGGTTAGCGACAGTAGCGAAGCAAGTTTGGCGACAGGCTCAGAAACTGTCGAAGACATCCGTAGCGACATTGATCCAACAGAAGCAAGAAGCGCTTCGATGGTTGGAACGCGACCATCGGAATACGCCAATGCTCGGTCAAACACGGTACAGGGCGTTGTCTACGATCCAATGACTGGGAAAGCGTTTCCTAACGCAAAGGTTGCGGTGGCCGAAGGGGTTACCAGTTACACAAGCAAAGTCCCATCTGGAATGAACATTGACTGGTCTTACTGGGATAAGTTTAAACAGCCCGACCCTATTAAACCTGCTCCGGCTCCTGTAACTGAGACTGCTCCGGCCCCAGTTGACGTGACCGTTCCGTTTGAGGCTCCAACTCCTGCTCCAACGCCTGTTCCGGCTCCGCGTCCCGCGCCAAAGCCCACTCCTAAGCCATCGCCTCCACCGCCTCCACCACCGCCCCCACCGGCTCCGGCTCCGGAGTCTTTGGGGCCGCAAAAGTCGCAGGAGCAATGGATTGCAAGAGCGAAGCAACTTGGATGGTCGCCTGATCAGTACAGCGGGGCCGCTTACCAAGGCTACGCAAACAAATATCCTGAAAGTGAAAGGATAAATTATGTAGAGCCTAAACCGTCACCCGCTCCCGCTCCGCAACCGTCAGTATCTAAAAGAAGGCCAGCCAATCCATACCTATAAATAAGGATAGGGTTTTCGCTTGCGTTTCGTGTCACACAGTCAGATCGGTATAACAGTCCTCGACAACTTTATCTCCGAAGACGAAGTCGAAGATGCGTTGTCATTTTTCCAAGACATGGAAGAGTCAACCGTCTGCACAGAAGATGGGGAAGGAGAAAAGATAGAGGCAAGGACTGGTCTGCGTAAATGGGTAGAGCATGATCAGTCTGAACTGTTTCATGGCGTATGCAAACGCATTGCAGATTTTCTTGGTACAGAATTGTCCTGTACTGAAAAAGCGCAATTTCTTAAATACGGAAAAGGCGAAAGATACGACCCACACTACGATGCTTTTGACAAAAGCGCGAAAGAGTGGAGTCACTACAACAATGGCGGTCAGCGCGTTTACACCGCTATGGGATACCTAAACGACGTTTATTTAGGTGGTGCTACAACGTTTCCTCTGTTAGGTCTTGATGTAAAACCTAGAAGAGGGCGCGTATTGGTGTGGAGCAACGTGGGGGAAGACTTCGGAGTCCCGCACCCTGATTCACTGCACGGCGGAATGCCTGTTGAAGAGGGAGAGAAGAGATGTTTCACACTGTGGTTCAGAGAAAACCCAATAAATGAATCGTAGCGAGTTTATTGCTAAAGCCTCTGAGTACTTACCAAAAGCAACTTTAGAAGAAAGCGGTCTTTTTTATAAAAATCTTTTAGAGAAAAACTTTGACAAAGAACTCATTAGGGAACTCTGCAAGATAGACCGTTGGTTCCTGCTTGTCGTTGTGCTGAATCGAAAAGATGCGGTTCATCAGTGGCTCTATGAACGTTGCAGAGAGGTTGAGAAAAACCCGGACGGACATCTTGATCTCTGGGCGCGCGGTCACTACAAGTCTACGATCATTACATACGCGGGGACGATCCAAGAAATACTGCGTAATCCAAACATCACGATTGGCATCTTTTCCCATACTAGGCCAATTGCTAAAGGCTTCTTAAAACAGATCAAACGCGAGTTTGAGGTAAACGAGTTTCTCAGAGACCTGTTTCCTGATATCTGTTATCTAAACCCAAGACAGGACTCGCCTCAGTGGGGCGAGGATGCGGGAATTATTGTCAAAAGAAAATCAAACCCAAAAGAAGCAACGGTTGAAGCGTGGGGCTTAGTCGATGGTCAGCCAATCTCAAGGCACTACGATCTAAGAATTTACGACGATGTGGTAACTCGCGATTCGGTAAACACGCCAGAACAGATTTCAAAGACTACAGAGTCTCTAGACCTGTCGCAAAACCTCTCTGGCGGCGCAAACAGGGAGTGGTACATCGGAACGCGGTATCACTACGCAGATACATACCGAGAACTGATCGACAGAGGTATCGAGACTCGAATTTATCCCGCGACGAACTCTGGCACACCAGACGGAGAGCCCGTCCTGCTCACTCAAGAAGAGTGGGATAAGAAAAAGATGTCTATGGGCCAATACGTTTTGGCTTGTCAGATGTTGCAGAACCCTATTGCTGGCTCTGATCAAGTGTTTGATCCAGAGTGGATTCGACGCATAGAAATAAGACCACGGGTCTTAAACATTTACATTTTATGCGACCCAGCGCATTCCAAAAAAAGTTCATCGGATAGAACGGCTATTGCAATCATTGGGATTGATCATGCCTTCAACAAATATCTCCTCGATGGGCTGTGCCACAGGCTTAACCTTGCCGAACGTTGGCAAGTGCTTTCTAAATTCCGAAACAAATGGATTAGACAGCCCGGAGTGCGAACGGTGAAAGTCGGTTACGAGCGATACGGAAAAGATTCCGATATCGAGCATTTTAAAGAGATGATGAAAATAGAACAGAACTATTTTCCCATCGAAGAGTTAAGTTGGCCAAGAGAAGGGCCGGGTTCTAAACGGGATCGAGTTCAACGTCTTCAGCCCGACTTTGAGAACTGGCGCTTCTTCTTGGCCCCTTCTTCAGACTCCCTGACCTCAAATCAGAAAAAAGCATTTGAGCAGGGGGACGGTTCGCTCATTGTCCGCCCCATAAAGCAAAAAGATGAGAACGGCAGGCTGTACGACGTTGTCCAGAGAATGATTGATAACGAGTACAACCTATTCCCGGCGGTTCACGTTGATATGTTAGATGCCATGTCGCGCATCTATGACATTGAAGCGTCGCCGCCTCAAACCGTGTTCCAAGATGATCTGGAACCAGAAGCGATACCGGCTTATTGATATGGATTTGCTAGACAAAGACTACAAGATTGAGCAAGTAACTCCTAGCGAGTTAGCGGTTTACTTTTTGTCCAATTTTTTTGAGGGCACGGGCGAAGAAATCGAAGAAATGCCAATTGCTCAGGCGCTTACAAAACTTATTCACAACCTCGTTTACGAAACCGTTTCGATTATGAACGACGAGGAAGAACACACTGTTCACTAATGGCTACAAAAAAAGTCAAAACAAAATATCGTAAATACAGTTGGAAAGATTTATGCGACAAAGCAGAAGAGGCGGAGGAGCCTGTTCTGGCTTACGACTTCCCACAAACAAAACTTTACGAAAATCCACGAAGACCTTACGGGCCTAGAAAATGAAAGAAAAAGTTATTCAGTTTTTTAACGACAACCCACGCGCAAAGTCTGTTGCAATTTTTGCAGTCGCGGTGTTAATCCTAGTTGCAATCTTTGGATGAAAGTTTTAGTTGATGCCCACAAGGGCAGTATGATGCAAGAGGCGGCTATCGTCAGTTTAGTCAAGAACGTGGCCGACACTCTGGAAAAGCATTACCCCGGACACGCATGGGCGGTTGGCCCAAGCAATGATTATTCAATGCTTGCTATCTGGAATGAAGCGCTTTCTATGCGCTATGGAATGTGGATTCGCATCAACGATATTGATCCAGAGTACAAAAACGTAATGAGATGGGCAGGCGAGTTGCTCGAAAGGGCTAAGGTTAGTCGCGGCATGGCTAACCCTCAAGAACTTGAATCCATAAAGAGGGACTTTAGGGGCGAGGCAATATTCGATGAAGGGTGATGTCCCAATTAATTTAGAAGAAGAGAAGTCCCCGTGGCTGACTCTTGCTCAAGAGGCGTATGAATCATCTACGTCTTATCTGGATGCGAATTACCGGAGGCAGTGGGACAGGAATATATCGTTATTCCAGTCCAAGCACCCAAGCGGCTCTAAGTACCATTCTTCGCAATATCAGCATCGCTCTAGGCTGTTTAGGCCAAAAACGCGATCCGCAGTTCGCACTAACGAGGCCGCAGTCACAGCGGCCTTTTTTGCGACTGAAGATGTTGTTTCTGTTTATCCGCAAAACGATTCGGATCAGGAACAAAGGGCATCTGCAACCATTCTGAAGCACTTGCTTCAGTACCGACTGACAAAGTCGATTCCTTGGTTTCAGACCTTGGTAGGCGCATATCAGGAGTCTTTGGTGTTTGGGTCGGTTGTTTCCCATCAATACTGGGATTACCGAGAAGAAAAAACGACCCGAGAGATTGAGGTCGTTGATGAGTTAGGGAATCTTGTTCTGGGTGAAAACGGCGAGCCTCTTGTAGACGAGGTAACTGAAACCAAAGTTGTTAAAGATAACCCTGTAGTGCGGTTAATTGCTTCTGAGAATTTCAGAATAGACCCCGCCGCCGATTGGTTAGACCCTGTCAATAGTTCTCCTTACGTCATTGAGATTATTCCTATGTATCTCTCCGACATATTGGAGAAAATGGATACGATTGATCCAAAGACTGGTGAGCCCAAATGGAAACGTCTTAAGATCGGACAATTGCTGGAGTCAGCGAAAAGAAGTGAGTTCGACTCTACAAGACAAACACGACAGGGTAAGCGCCAAGACCCGTTAGTTGATAAGCAGGACTTTGTCTCAGAGTACCAGACTATCTTTGTCCACAAAAACATTGTCAAAAGAAACGGCAAGGACTGGATTTATTACACGGCTGGCACTCAGTATCTTCTGTCTACTCCCAAGCCGCTTAGAGATGTCTATCCGCATTTGAGAGAAGGCGAGCGCCCGTATGTGATGGGTAGCACGGTTATCGAAGCGCATCGCACATACCCAACATCTCTTATCGAGTTGACTCAGGATTTGCAGACTGCGGCAAACGATATCGCAAACCAGAGATACGACAACGTACAACTGGTTCTTAACAAACGCTATCACATTCGCCGAAGCGCCAACATCGACATTCACTCGCTAAAGAGAAGTGTCCCCGGCGGTTCAGTGATGATGGACGATCCTATTAGTGACGTTCAGATTGTTAACACGCCAGATGTAACCGCATCGAGTTACGAAGAGCAAGATCGACTTAACGTTGATTTTGACGATATCGCGGGTAACTTCTCTCAGGGCACTGTTCAAACCAACAGGATGATGAATGAGACTGTTGGCGGCATGGAGATGCTTACGTCAAACGCCAACTCCATGATTGAGTACATGATCCGCACCTTTGCTACAACTTGGATCGAACCAGTCATCATGCAGTTGATTCGTCTTGAGCAGTACTACGAGACCGATAAGATCGTTTTACAGGTTGCAACAAATAGGGCGGAGCAACAAAACAAAGAAGAGCCCGGTTTTTATCAAAAATTTACTGGGCCAGAAATGGACGATCTACTACGACACGAAGTAACTGTCGGTGTGAATGTAGGGACAGGGGCCACTGATCCTGTTCGCAAGATTGAAAAACTGTTATTGGGTATTCGCACGATGGGCGAAATCAACCCAGACCTTATCTATGTCCTAAACCAAGAAGAGATCAGCAAAGAAGTATTTGGGGCGCTCGGATACAAAGACAGCAAACGGTTCACCACTGAGGAAGCCCAACCCAAAGTTGGCGAACTTGCCGCACAGATTGAAGAACTCAGCGGCATGGTTCAGCAACTTATGGAGCGTGGAGCCTCTAAAGAGATTGATGCACAGGCAAGAATCCTGTCCGCACAAATTAAGGGTCAATCTGATGTTCAAGCCGCTAAAGAGAAAGCGCGTGGCGACATCGTGTCTACCCAGATTGCAACGGATTCTAGAGAGCGCTCTGATATTGCTAAACAACAAGTGGCAATTATTGAGGCAAGAATCAAAGCCGAGAAAAACGATATTGCTCGCGGCGAATTGATTCTGCAAAAAGAGGCTCTTGTACACAAGATGTTGTTGGAAGAAGACGCTTCTATCGGTGTGTCTCCCGGTAACGAAGAAGGCAAACAGATGTCGGATGTTTTGATGAACGACCAGTATGGAAATGTGCCCGGCGCTGAAGGATAAAAAAATATTTAATGGATGAAACCGAGTTATTGATTGCGGAGGCCAGACTTGGCTCGCAAGCAAAAGACTTTCTGAAGTCTCCTGTTGGTCAATTCATAGCGGGCAGAGCGCTCAAGGCAAAACAAGAAGCCTTTGAAGCGTGGATGAATGTAGAGCCCCATGATGAAGAAGCCATCAGGGAACTTCAATTTCGCGCACGGCTACCTCAACTGGTTGTTCGATGGTTAGAGGAGGCTATCAACCAAGCAAAACACGCAGAAGAAACTCTAAACGAGTTTAAGGAGTAAAAATGGACGCTATCCAACAGGACGTGGACTCAGAACTTCAAGAAGAAGGTTCCAACGAGTTTTTAACGCCTCAACAGTCTGACATTGAACGCATTGCTGAAAAAGTTCAACAAGACCATATGGATGAAGGCTCGTTTAATGAGGAGCCGGAAGAATTACAACCTTCAGAGGATTACTCAAGCCCCCTAATAAAAAGGGAGGGCAAGTGGTATGCCACTGCTAAGGTAAACGGCGAATCAGTTGATGTGGACTGGGAAGATGTGCTGGCCCAGTACCAGAAAAACTCAGCCGCCGACAAACGACTTCAAGAGGCCGCAGAACGCCAGCGAGAGTTGGAAGAGTATGAGGCCAAATTGAATGCCTATAGGCGAGACCTAGAGGCACAAAAACGTCAGCCATCCGTGGACGCTGACGTAGAACAATCGCCATCTTCGGACGCGACTGATGCTCTATATGAGCAATACCACGATGCCCTCTTTCAAGGCGATGAAACTAAAGCAAGCAAATTGCTCAAGCAGATTCGTGCCGCAGAGAAACCGAAATCCCAAGAAATTGATGTTAAGAGCATCATCGAGAGGACTAAGGCAGAAATGCGGGAAGAGGAGAAAAGATCAAGAGAGCGAGGATACGAACTTCGTCGTCAGCAAGCAGTCAGTATGTTCAAGGATGAATTTCCTGACATTGCAGACGACAGTTCTCTTCTTGCTGTTGCAGATCGACGTTCTGCTGAACTGTACAAAGAGAATCCTACCCGTGACCCGTGGGACATTATGCAGGAGTGTGGCGAATATGCCCGCAACTGGATAAAGCAATACGCGGAAAAAATGGGCGGAGGATCGAGAGAGGTTGAGCGCAAGGAGCGCAAGCAGAGCATGGAGGAAGTTACACCCGTGAACGTCCGATCCTCTATTGGAGAAGACGAGATCGAGTTGACCTACTCCGACATCATATCGGAAATGCGAGAGAGTCGGGGACAACCCGCTTAATCGCTAATTTTAACTTTCTAACGTAAAGGTACGAAACAATGGCTGGACAAGTCTGGGGAACCAATACCCTCGGTGGGTATATGTACTCCCTTAACCTCTCCAAGGAATTGCGTATGTCTTTGCGTCCGATTGTTAAGTTCCGTCAGTTCGCGGATGTTAAGGACGCCGCGCATCAAGGTCTCAACAAAGGTGACACTTTCCACTGGAACGTGTACTCGACTGTTGCGGCTGGCGGTGCGGCTTTGACCGAAGGCACTGCGATTGCTGAAACGAACTTCACAATCACGCAAGGAACCATGTCCATCACGGAATATGGTAACAGCATTCCTTTCACCTCCAAACTGGACGATCTCTCTGAGCATCCGGTGAAGGAAATCATCCACAAGGTCTTGAAGGTCGATTGCGCTCAGGTGCTTGATGACCTCGTCGCTGATCAGATGGACGCAACTCCTCTGCGCGTTGCTCCTACGGGAGGCACTTCGACCGATTCGGTTACGCTTACTACAGACGGTACTGCAACCATCGTTAACACGGTTGCTCTTGGCAAGGATCACGTCAAGGCAATTGTAGATTTAATGAAGGAGCGCAACATCCCGGCTTACTCCGGCGATGACTACTACTGTTTAGCGTGGCCTACCACTTATCGCACTTTGAAAAACAATCTGGAATCGATCAATCAGTACGTCGAAACCGGTTTCCAAATGATCCGCAACGGTGAAATTGGTCGTTTTGAAGGTGTGCGTTTTGTCGAGCAGACCTACCGAGCCAAGGGTGGTTCCGCCTCTGGTATGGGCACTGCATCTGGTGTTTGGGGCCAAGGTTATTCGGATTGGGCAGTCTTCTTCGGCGCGGATACCGTTGCTGAGGCGATTGCTGTGCCCGAAGAAATTCGCGGCAAAATCCCGACTGACTATGGTCGTTCCAGAGGCATTGCGTGGTACTACCTCGGTGGTGCTGGCCTTGTTCACTCTACTGCTTCAGAAGCCCGCGTTGTTATGTGGGATTCTGCATCCTAGAGGAGGTAACAAATGGCACACTCAGCAACTGGTGTAGGCGTGAAAACGGGACTTTCTGATCAACAGAAAATCACCGCTTCTCACAAAGAACTCGGCCTCGATTCCAAAGGCAAAGACCAAAAACCTATGGGTGTTGGTTCTACGTCTAGCGCGCCTCACGGCACGAAATTGGATAGTAGTCGATAAATAAAGACGGGGGAGGGCCTAACACCGGGTTAGCGCTCTCCCCTTTCTTTTCTTGGGGGAAAAATGAAAGAGAAAGGTCTTAAAGAAAACAAGTACTGGAACAAAGAGCCAGACATTGATAAGTCTTCTATTGTTTTCCGTTCTGGAGAAAAAGCCCACATGGTGGACTGGGATGATCCAGCCGGATACAAAGAGGAAATGAACAAGTCTTACATGGCTTATTCGCTTCCCACTTCAATCATTCGGGTTACGAAGTAGGGGAATCCTATGCCAGGCGCAGAACACTCAGGCCCAGACAGGGGCGGAAATCTCAGCGGCCCGTCAGGCGGAGGCTCTGATGGCAATAAAGGGAATCCCGCTGATCGAAACAACCCCGGAGTAAGCACCGGAATTGATTCGTCAAGCGGTGCAATTGGCCCCGGCCCAAGTCTTGGCGATCCTGACAAAGGAATTGCGCGAGGTGTAGGAACTGGGCCAGTTGGTTCGCCAACAGGAGGGCATCCAGATCAAGCGGCTATCAACGCCGCTATTGCCGAGTTAAACGCAATAGACGACACGGACTATGGCGCTTACGATTCCACTCAGCAACTTGGTCAAAACCAAAAAGTCGGGGCTATTGGTCTCTCCACTCAACAACTGGGACAAAATCAAAAAGTCGGGGCAATTGGCCTTTCCACTCAGCAACTCGGACAAAACCAAACCGTTGGCGCAATTGGCTTGTCTACCCAGCAATTGGGTCAAACCGAAACCGTCGGTTATCAACAGGCTACTCATGCTCTTGATGCCATTGAAGAAGCCAATGCGACAGCAAAATCAATTGCGATGTCTAGCCAGCAACTTGGTCAAACCCAAACAGTTGGGTATCAATCCCCGTCATACGCTCAATCAGTCGTTGACGCGCAAGTAATGGACGATGACACGGTTTCGCTCGTTGATGCCGCTATCAAAGCAAATCCGCACAAAAGCAAGGCTACCCCAGTTGGAACAAATTTTTCGGGGCTAAGTTTAGATATTAGTTTTCAAGGGAATCCGCACCAAGACTTGAGTGTCATGGAAACAATGGAGGCCCGAACTAAAAACTTTATCGATGCTGTTAAAAACATCAAAAGCAGAACGATTCAAGAAAATTTAGTAAAAGAGTTTTTAGACGTTAATAAAAAGAACTTGGACCAACTTGCCCAACTATATGGGCAGACAATTGATGATGAGTTGGGGCTATTTAAGTACGCCCCGATGATCTCAATGTTAAACATGGCTCGCAGAGGAACTATGGCTCTTTTATCGAAAATGGGCCTTAGTCCCGGCATTGAAAGTCCCGCTATGCGTGACCTAATCGGGCTGGCTACGCAATTAGGCGTTATAAGCAAAGACGGCGGAAGAGAAGCCACCGATCAAGAAATGGAATATATGTGTAACAACACATCCGGCTATCGTTGGGACAGCGTTTCTAAGTCATGCGCTCCAATTCAACAAGACAGCCAGACTGGTCTTTTAAATCCATATAACGGAATGCTTGGTTGAAAATAACATATCTCCCAAAGAAAGAATGGAAGGAACTGACCAACAAAGACTTAGGAGGGAAAAGGGATAAGACTGTATGTCTTGTCAGGTATGGAGGTTTCGGAGACCTTATCCAAATAAGTTCTATATTCCCTTTGCTGAAAGAGCAAGGATTTAATGTTTGCGTGAATGTGACAGAGTATGGTGCAGACATATTTAAAAACGATCCTAATGTTGACGAACTTTTAATCCAAGAAACAGATCAAGTTCCTAACGCAGAACTTGGAGACTATTGGAAACGGTTAAAGAGGGTTTTTCCCCGCGTTGTTAATCTTAGCGGCATCATAGAGCAGAAACTTCTGTTAATTTCTAATGACCCTCTTTACCGTGCTGACAAAGAGAAGCGTCACAAAATAACAAACAAGAATTACTCAGAAGCGCTTCACAATAAAGCCAAAGTTCCTCACGTTTTCCATACAAAGTTTTACCCAAGCAATTCAGAGAAAAAATGGGTCGCCGATCAAAAGCGATCCATGCGTATTGGACTACAACATTATCTAATTGTTGTCGCGCTTTCTGGATCATCAGTTCATAAGGCATATCCATTCATGGATCATGTCATTGCTCATTATCTGGTCACTGACCCCAAAGTGCGTTTTATCTTAGTTGGTGATGAAACTAGCAAATTACTTGAAGCGGGATGGGAAAAAGAGCCAAGAGTTTTTTGTAGAAGCGGCGACTGGAGCATGAGGCAGTCGCTTGCATTTGCCCAAACCGCAGACATGGTTATCGGGCCGGAAACTGGCGTTTTAAACGCAGTCAGTTCAGAGGACTTAGCAAAGGTTGTCATGCTTAGTCATTCCACAGAAGAAAACTTAACAAAGCACTGGGTAAACACAACAGCGCTTTCAGCCGATGTTGATTGCTACCCGTGCCACAAAATGCATTACGGATTTGCCACTTGTAATAGAGACGAAGAAACAGGCGGCGCTATGTGTGCTGTAAAGATACCCCCGCAAAAGGTAGTTGAGGCGATTGATTACCACTGGAAATTAAAGAATGAATTTTCTCGAACTTTGTCAAACGGTTAGACAGGAGGTCGGGGTCTCTGGAACAGGCCCGTCTACTGTAGTTACGCAAGAGGGTCAGTTAAAGGTAATCATTGATTTTGTCGCAGAAGCAGATTATCAAATACAGACATTATGGAATGACTGGGGATTCTTGTGGTCTCAGTATTCATCAACTCTTTCTGCTGGAACAAGAGCGCCAGCCCTGCAAAAACCTACAGATTTTGCAAACTGGGATTTGCGTTCTTTTTATCTGGACTACACGTCAGATAACGCGGTTAATCTCGAACCTCTCGATTACACGCAGTGGCGATCAGATTTCAGACAGGGGACCGCAACAAACGCTACGCCTACCTATGTAATCGTGCAACCGGATGACAACGTCATTGTTGATCCTCCTCCAGACACTTCGTACACGATTACTGCCGATTATTGGCGCGTTCCAACCCGCATGACTGCAAACGCGGATATATCGCCAATTCCAGTTCATTACCATAGGATTATTGTTGCAAGAGCCAAGACCATGTGGGCAGAGCGCGAAGAAGCGCCTGAGATATTGCTTTCAGCATCTGCTGAATACGCAGACTTGTTAGACAAGTTAGAGTCTCAGTCACTGCCCGGACAGCGCGGAAGGCGTTTTGCCAGCGCGGATGAAGACATCGTCATCAGGTCTCAATAAATGGTAGACCTTTATTCCGCAATCATAAGGAATAACGCTATTCCTTCAAACAGCATGAGGGTGAAATATTTCCCTTTTGTTGGGGGAGAGATTCTTACCGATCCTGCGCTATCTCAGCCTCCGGGTAGTTTGTTATTTGGTAAAAACTACGAGGTATATCCAGAAGGCGGTTACAGAAGGATTGACGGTTACGAGCGTTACGATGGAAGAACCAAGCCGTCTGAAAGTCTTTATTGGATTATTGAGTTTGATAACGGAACAACTGCTGGCGTTGATACTGATGTCATTACAGGAGCAACATCTGGCGCGACGGCAGAACTTATTGCTGATGCGGTTGTAGAAACTGGCACATACGGCGGAAGTAATGCTGAAGGTTATATGGCAGTTGCTCTTTTATCGGGCAACTTTCAATTAGGCGAAAACATACAGATCAGTGCGTCAACGGTAGCCACCGTTAAGGCTGTGGAAAACGCTCTGGGCGCGACCACGGATGCTTTGGATTCAACTTACTCTCAAGCGTCTATTGAAAGAGCAAGATCAAAAATTGGTATTGTTCCGGGGTCAGGGGCAATTCGTGGCGTATGGGTATATAACGGACTGACATATGCATTCCGAGATAACGCTGGCGCAACAGAATGCAAAATGTACAAGTCTTCCGCTAGCGGCTGGACTGTCGTTGATCTTGGTCAATACATAAGATTCGACACGGGTAGCGTTGCTGTATCAGAGGGAGACACCTTAACTGGCGCAACGTCAGGCGCTACTGCAACAGTCAGAAGGGTTGCGATTAGAACTGGAACAGTTGGGGCTAGTGATGCAGAAGGAATATTTGTTCTTTCTGGAGTAACCGGAACATTCCAAGCCGCAGAGAATCTACAAGTAAGCGCGGTCACTGTAGCAGTGTCTACAAGCACCTTGACCACAATAACGCTTATCCCCGGAGGTCGTTACCAGTTCGTTAACTACAACTTCGGCGGATCGACAGCCACAAACAGAATGTACTTTGTTGACGGGTTTAACACCTGTATGGAGTGGGATGGAACATATTGCACTCCAATATTTACGGGTATGTCTGTAGATGCCCCAAAGCATATTGCGGCGCATAAGAACCATCTGTTTCTTGCTTTCCAAAAAGGTTCTCTTCAGCACTCATCGATTGGGGATCAATATCAATGGAGCGTAGTAACAGGAGCATCAGAAATAGGAACTGGTGCTGAGATCACTGGCTTGCAAGTACAGCCCGGAGACGCGCTTGCCGTATTCAACAGAAACAGAATCTACATTCTTTACGGAACTAGCGCATCAGACTGGAATTTAAAAACATTCTCTAATGACTCTGGAGCCAGTGAACACACTATCCAGAACCTGACAGAAACGATGTTCCTTGATGATCGAGGCGTAACGACTTTGTCAGCGGTGAATGCTTATGGTGACTTTATGATGAACTCCATAAGCAAAAAGATTCGGCCAATTATTGAAGCAAAGAAAGGCTTATCTATATCTTCTGTTCGTGTAAGAGCAAAAGGGCAATACCGTCTTTTCTTTGATGACGGAACCGGGATTTACGCAACTTTCTCTGGCAACAGTATTGCAGGATTTATTCGTGTTGATCTTGGCAAGGTTGTATATGCAATTTGTTCTGCTGAAGATTCATTCGGAGATGAAATCCTGTTTTTTGGTTCAGATGATGGATATGTCTACCAGATGGACAAAGGAACTTCTTTTGACGGAAGCGCAATCGAAGCAATGCTTCGGCTTTCGTACTATCACTTTGATTCCCCAACTCGGAATAAAAGATTCAGAAAGATTCAGTTTGAGATGCAAGGGGACTCCAGTATCTCTTTACAGTTTCAGCCGGATTATTCTTTTTCTGACCCAGATGTTCCAGAGGCAAGAACGCGAAACCTAAACATTGCGGGTAGCGGCGGTTACTGGAATATCGACAACTGGGACACATTTAACTGGAGTGGTCAAATCATTTCCACTTCCGAAGAAAATCTTGATGGAGTTGGAACAAATATGGGGATGCTAATCCTCTCAGAAGCAATTTATGAACAGCCGCATATCATTCAAGGTGTGACGGTTCATTACAGTCCACGGAGGATTCGCCGTTAATGGCTAACAGTTATTACGCACGACAAGGTTCCTATACCAAAGGAACTCTGGCAAGAGGGGACGTAGTCAAGTCAGACTTCGACGCATTGGTTACTGCGTGGGATTCTGGAGAAGTAAATATCAAACGTGCCCTAAAGTTACCGAACGAGGGTACGCCTCAGACAGATTGGGCGATTACCGCTAACGCCGCTACAAGAGCAAACAACGTAATTGGTTTTGACGCAAATGGCGATCTTGAACTTCAGACTGGCGTAGGCGCTTGGGAAGGAACTTGGACCACATCAACTGATTACCAATTGAGAGACGTTGTTGTGGATGGCGCGGCAGGAGCCAACACAGACAACCTTTATATATGTGTAGTAGCCCACACCTCTGGAACTTGGTCAACAGACCTAGCCGCTTCCAAGTGGGAGTTGATGCTAAACGTCAGCGAAGCAAGGGATTGGGCCAGAAAAACAGACGGGATTGTTGATTCCACAGACTACTCGGCTAAGGCATGGGCCATTGGCGGAACAGACGTTACAGACACGGCAAGCAGAGGCGCGGCAAAAGAATGGGCCATCGAGACATCTGGAACCGTAGACACAACTAGTTATTCTGCAAAGGAATACGCTCAGGGTACTCAGGCTTCTACTGGCGGCTCGGCGAAAGACTTTGCACAAAAGACAGATGGCGGGGTCAGTGGTGACACCTCCCTGCACTCTGCAAAAGCGTGGGCTGTTGGCGGTACAGGTGTTACGGATACTGCAAGCAAGGGGGCCGCGAAAGAATGGGCTACCGAGACAAGTGGAACCGTTGATACTTCTGATTACTCCGCTAAAGAGTACGCTATCGGAACCCAAGCATCGACTGGCGGTTCTGCAAAAGACTTCGCCCAGAAAACTGACGGCGGAGTAAGCGGCGCAACTTCTCTGCATTCCGCCAAGGCATGGGCCGTAGGTGGAACAGGGGTGACTAGCACCGCAGGAAAAGGCGCGGCTAAAGAGTGGGCGATTACTGCCGAAGATACGACTGTTGATGGAACTAATTACTCCGCTCTGCACTGGGCGGCAAAGTCTTCCGCATCAGCAAGTGCGTCATCTACAAGCGCCAGTAATGCATCCACCTCAGAATCTAACGCGGCATCAAGCGCTTCAGCGGCGGCAACATCTGCTTCAAACGCCTCCACTTCAGAGTCTAATGCGGCAACATCAGAGGCAAACGCCGCCGCCTCATATGACGCATTTGATGATCGATATCTTGGCTCAAAAAGCAGCGATCCGACTTTAGATAACGACGGCGATGCGTTACTTGATGGGGCAACTTACTGGGACACGACAAACAATTGCCTCAAGGTTTATGACACTGGAACCTCTACTTGGTATCGCACGACTCCGACATCTGCGGATCAAGCCAATATCAATACCGTCGCAGGTATTTCTGCTGATGTTACGACTGTTGCAGGCATTTCGGCTAATGTCACCACGGTCGCTGGAATCTCATCAAACGTAACAACTGTTGCAACAGACATAACCAACGTCAACACCGTAGCGGGTTCAATTGCGGACGTAAACAGATACGCAAATGAGTACACGATATCGTCTTCCGCTCCGGTCTCTCCGTCTGAAGGTGATCTTTGGTACGACGACGTAAACAACGTCCTCAATTTTTACGACGGAACCGCATGGGCCGCTATTTCTGCCGACACAGATGTTCTCGTCGGAAACTCTGCGTCTGACACAACGGCGGGGTATTTGTCCGCAAAGATTGCGGCTGGTAGTAACGTCAGTTTGGCAACCCTCAACTCTGGGGGTAACGAACAACTTCAAATCAATGTAACAGTGGCGGATAACAGCGCCGCAATGGCCTTGGCACTCGGGGGTTAACTAACAAATGGCTAATGCTTTTAAAAACGCTGGCGCGGCAGTCGCGACATCAAGAACGGATGTCTACACCTGTCCCGCCGCAACAGAGGCGGTGATTCACGCTGTCTATCTGTCGAACGTAGATGGCGCGGCCAGTGTGGACGCAACCATCGAGGTTTACGACAACTCAGCGGCGACTTACTTCCATGTCGGGAAAACAATTCCTGTTCCTGCGGATTCCACTTTGGTATTAGACAAGCCGATCAACTTAAACGCCAGTGACAAACTGACCGTGACTGCATCTGCGGCTTCCGACCTTGAGTGCTTTATCAGCGTTCTGGAGATCACCTAATGCCATATATCGGCGCAAAACAATTAAAGGCTTCTGATCTAAAGCGCTTTAGTGTTACCGGCTCGACCAGTGCTACCCATGCTTTGTCATGGACTGCGCCAAATGAGCAGTCGCTGATCATTACGATTAACGGCGTTAAGCAACACGACAGCGCTTACACCATTTCTGGATCGCCAACGACAATCACACTATCTTCTGCTTTGGTTTCCTCGGATGAAATGGAAGTCATTGGCATCATTGATATCGGCACTACGATCACCCCAGCCCAGAACTCTGTTGATACAGACAAGATTGCTAATAATGCTGTAACTACAGCAAAGATTGCAGACAATCAGATTACTTCAGCAAAACTAGCCAACGCAATAAACATTACTAGCGGCAACTCTCTAACAATCGACAGCGGTGCAACGATTACGAATAACGGCACAAACGGCGGCGGGTTTGGTAAGGTGTTGCAAGTTGTGCAGGGAACTTATGCT
>Ga0099850_1000327_pt1 | contig 21129 bp, 46 predicted proteins | sample CB_VirMetaG_5_FD_79182 | JGI IMG/M metagenome (GOLD analysis project Ga0099850, IMG submission 79182) | Freshwater to marine saline gradient viral communities from Chesapeake Bay - CB_1508_1D Viral MetaG | ecosystem: Environmental > Aquatic > Marine > Coastal | place: USA: Chesapeake Bay... | reverse complement strand
TACAAATGCGCCACTTCCAGTATCAACATCAACAGTAGAACCACCATCAGTAGCGATACCAGCAGCAACCGCATAAGAGGTATTAGCGGCACCCTGCGTTAATGAAGGCACATTCTGAGACATTTTGAACCTGAAACCTAAAGCGGTTCCCATTTCGCCATCATTGTACTGTGAAGCAATTGCATCACTCTTTTGGAAAAGTCCAGAGAGGTCAGAAACTACATCGGCTTGTCCTTGAGGATTAAGTACGACACACCTGGAAGCGTCCCGAGGGGCACAGCCATTGTCCAGCTTTACGCCAGCAGCAAGGATGTCATCCCTGTCAAGGGAGGTAACAGGCAGAGTAACAGCCTGATAAACATCCTGGATAGCCTGAGTCATACAGTAGTTATCCCAATAAGCGGCTAGAGTTGCCATTGCAGGGGCAATCTTGGTTTTGCTTATCAGGGAAATATCTTGAGTTAATTCAGCACTGGAGAACTTCAAATCAACACCACGTTGGATTGACTTAGAAATCGTTACTGATCTCTCTTCGTCATCTTGAACGTCAATGTTCTTACCGGTTCTTACTGAATACTCCTTTGGTGTCATTATACGAAGTTCACTACCAGCCTTGGCGCCTTTATATTGATATGTATCATCATAATCAGGTTCCAGGGAGTTAATAAACGACGTATTATTCCGTAGTGTCCTATGAGCTTCTTTTAAAATCAGATCATGGACAAGATTGGTATTCGCCATCTTTTATCTCCGATTTAAGTTATGTATATGTCTGAAGCGCACGGATGCGAGAATAATTTATTTCAAACTAATACGGTCTTTTATTATTCATGTATATATTGTATTCCCTTTGAGTCATATTATGTACGCTCTTGGGAGCACCTCCACTTTGATCCCCCGGCGTAATGGGTTTTTTCAAGTTTTTGGTGATTTTTTTTGCCGGTTTAATATCCATTTTAGCGGATATTGCGCTAATCTTTCTAACAGTATCTCGTTGGTCTGAATCAGCGATATCTAATAACTGTTCAGGGTTATTTGATAAATACTCTATTATTTTAGGCCCATTAGGGTCAATTGTAATCTCTTCAACAGCGGTAAGGTTATCAAATGATTTAAACCTATGCGCCACTTTGTTTTCAGCGGCAACATAATTTGGATTAGCTTCTATAGCCAACTCTCTGCGGCCATCCCAGCCAGCCATTCGCCTTTTGAGCTCTTCCTGCTTCTTTTCTTTTAGAAGATAATCCTTTTTCTCTCTCTCAACTTTTATCCGAGCTTGTTTCTCATGATAAACCCGCATTGCCTCGTTGTATTTGTCATAATCGTCAAACTTATCAGGATTGGGCGGTCCTGTATCGTTTAATTTGGCTTCACGCTCTTCAATCTCTTTCTCTTTAGCAATAGCCCTGCGCTCTCTCTCCCGCATTTCAGCAGTCTTTTGAGCAATTTCCCTTATCCGCTCCTCCGCTGTTTTGCCCTTCTTTTTGGGCTTTTCCTCCGGTTTTTCTTCTGCCTTTTCCTCTTCAGCGGGCGGATCTTGGGTTTCTTTTTCTTCTACAACTTCCTCCTCAGTTGTAGTAGTTTCCCCCAAGACTTCCTCAACTTCTTGTTGAGGTTCAGGGTGGACTATTTCACTTTCTTCGGCCATATTATTCCTTTTCTAAGTTAAAGATTGATCAGTTGTTACAGGTTGAGCAATTTTCTCAAAGATTTTCATGTTTCTGTCGCGTCTACTTTCTTCAGACCTTGCAATATTGTTTATTTCAGCTACAGCAATCTTAGTTTTGCTATCAAGTTCAGCTTTCTGCATTTCAACAGTCAGTTTCATATCCTCATCTTCAACTTTAGCAGTTAACAGTTGGATTTGTTGACTCATTTGCCGCATCAGTATTTCGTCTTGTTTGATACGCTGCACGGCCTGTTGTAATTGCATTGCCATCTGCTCCTCACCGCCTTGCTTCTCAATTATGTGAGCGGGGATAGTCTTTCGTATTCTATCAGCAATAAGGTCAGAGCCAGGCCAATCCATATTCTTAACGAACAAGTCACCCATAATACCCAGGAACTGAGGAGCTGCCCGGACAAATTCCATCATGGACTCAGCCGCTTCAATGCGCTTATTATTAAAATTGACACCCATTGATACTGTTATATCATATTCACCGTCACCCAAGTTGATTTCTTCTTGAGTCTGAGGATTGACAGTGTTAAGTGTGACCAGTTCAGGTTCATCATCAATGCCTAAAATTTGCTCTTGTCGTGTCCCATCATAAACCACAGGCAACCACTGATTAATAATCACTGCGGCATGTTGTAAGCTAATTCCAAGGTTATCAATGTAATGATAATTAGCCCGGTCTCCTTGTCTCTGCCTGGCTATAATAGCCCGTCCTGAACGCTCTGAACCTTGTTCCCCCAAGTTTTCAGCGTACATTCCCAGCACAGCTTTCATATCGTCAATTGTAGCAGCTTTAGCATTCACTAATCCCGATGGAATAGGGGCGGGCATTTGCCTTTGAGGAGGAGGGACTAACCGACCTCCCACCGAGGTCTCTTTATAAACCGCATAAGATTTGGTAATAGTGTTGATATCTTCCCAGTACTCTTCAAAACCCTCAATCTGTCCAGCTGCAATCAAATATGGTTGTTTGGGTTGAGTTGTGAGATATTCAGCTTCAGTAGATACCCAATAATCGTACATCCTGGCTATATCTTTAGCATCACGGATCATTCCCTTTATCTCTAATCGCCCGGCAATATCTTTTTCATATCCGATGACAGGAATTACAGGAATAAATTTCCCTTCAATATCAGCCCTGTCTATAATAGCCTCACGGGTCATCTTAAACCACTTGATAACTGGTATATTAACAGTGCGGGAATCAATGATAAAATCCTTATCATAATCCTCAATTTCATCTTTATAAGCTGTATAAGCGTCACCGTCTATAGGCTGAACTAAACAAAGCTTTCGTTTTTTTATCCAAGTCCCATAGAATTCAGCGACAGTGATTTCCTTGTCACCGCTCCAATCATGAGTTATAAGAGAGTTGTCCCATTCGCTAATAGCAATTTTAGGATACTTCTCTTTAAACTTATCCCTAGTCATCGTTTCAATGATATGACATGATTTCATGTCAGAATAGTCGTAAACTTCTTTATGGAATCCAGGGAAAACTGAAAGAGGATTTTTTATCATATCAATTTCAATTTTCTTATCCATTGACTTGTTATCAACGTAATCTTCTCTAAGCCTAAACCAACCTCTACCGCACCCGGTAGCATGGTCATAAGCCATCTGATAAGCTTGAGTGGCTTTAGTTGAGTACTGTAGGAACCTTATTAATCCCTGCCGAAGCTTCGCGGCCTCTTCCCTCTGTTTTTCTTTTCCGGGATTACCATCAAGAGAACCACGGGCGGATACTTTTATTGAGGGTTTATTCTGCCTAGCTTCATTCCTTACTATATTGAGAAATTGATTTAAGCGAGGTACAACTAAACAAGGCCTGTCATCAGCTTCACGGATTCCCCGAACATTTCCCCAATGCCCCTGACCATTCTCAAACTGAATATCGTCAAGCATGTCATTTCTGACATCGAATTCCCGGTCTTTTGATTCTTTGTAGAGCTTGTACGAGCCTTCAATTATTTCTTCGTCGGTAATAGAGTTCTTCCACTCTTGTGTGCCGTCCATTACTTTCTTTTCCCGCCCTTTTTAGAGCCTTTCCTTTTATTACCACAAGGCATAAAACCCTCCTAATAATTTCTATGAACGCGGCTACAATGAGGACACCAAAATACCCGAGGCGCTCTTAAGAGCATTTTTGTATTACAGATATAACAGTGAATTTCCTTCCTCATACTATTATCATATAAATAATATAAGGAGAAATCAAGAAAAATGAGTAATAATTACCCATTTATAAATAAAAAGTGGTATTATTTAGTGTTTTTTACCCACTTGACAAAGACTTAGGCCCTAACAACAACCTTTAAAACTAGTATTGCAGTTGATGCCGCCTCCAGATTCCCGCATTCTTTCGTCTGTGGTCTTGTGGAAACGGAACCATATCCTAATCTAACATTCTATATGTGAAATACTATTTTCATCAGCTATTTTGTGCTCCTTATCATAAGGGCATAAATATTTTACCCATATTTTTTTAGGGTTTATTACAACTCCAATAAAAATAGTATCATCACTATGCTGCATAAATCTAACAGTTAATCCATTTTTTAATGAATCCGTTATTTCAGCAAAATTGTCTTCGGTTATCCTAATCATGTTCCAATAGCAGCCTAATTAGCTTTTCCTCTCCAGGAGTGGCTTTTTTGCAGCCTTCTATTTCATACCTATCAGTATGTTTGCTCTCATAATACCCTTCAGATTTACCGGTACAAATAAAATATGTTACATATGAATCTTTAACAGCAGTATCACAATATCTTACTAAAGTGCCAATATTTATTTGGTTTTTAGCTTTTTCAACGGCTTTTTGAATCTGCTTTAACCCAGCCGAAGGAGAATAACTAACACCATCCCAAAACAAGGCCCACTCTTCCAATTCTGGAGTTAACTCAATTTCTATTTTCATAAACTCTCTCCCTCCATTTCTTTCTAGCCTCATTAATTTCCCTTTGAAGTTTTGGAGATGGCTTTTCAAAAACTAAAGCTTCAGTTATAGCGTCCCGAAGTTCTCTTATATCTTCCTTTGAACCCCATTTCACCTCATCCATGAATTACCGCCCCGCTTAATAGCTGGTCCTTTATGTCGCTTTCTCTTCTTTCCAGTAGGATCCTGGTATCTGAAGTCCTCTAATCCAGCATAGTTAATCCTGATAGTATCGGGAGGTTCCTTGTACTTCTGACTTTCCTTTTCCAGGCTACCATCACCCTTTGGGTCTTCTTCCAATCTGTGATTCTGTAATGAAATGATAGTATTCTTACAAGCCGGGTCAACACTAAAAGTTGGCTCATTGTACTGTGTGACAGGTTGAAACGTGTTATAGAGCATATCCTGGTGGATTACTTGTTTCTGTGCATCAATCACCTTCTCATAGGGGCATTCTAGTTTGAGCCCTCCGTTATCTGACTTTGCAAACTGTTCAACCAGACCCTCAGTACTTGTGGACCAATTCCATGAACCGCTTCCTTTAGCGTATCGTGAATCAACAAACCTTCTATGCACTTTAATTCCGTACTGGGAACCATCTTTAGCATATATTTCCCTTGCCATGTCCGCCAGTGAATCCTTGTAAAATAGTTTCTTACGAAGTTCATAGTAGTAACCTCCTAAGTCCTCAAAAGTAGGCCATTCTGCATAGATGTGTTTATAGAAGTCCTCAGGCCAGTTCATTCTGTCGTTTTTTGGGATAACTGCCAGCCATGTTATGAAAGGATAATAGTGTGAATGAGGGTCCATGGCTATAAAGCAGTTACCCCGTTGCGCGATTAGCTTACGGTCAAACTGTCTGATGTGAATCGTTTTATCGAAAGCGGGGAAAACTTTACCGCCTGTCCCTACAGGTCTTCCCAGCCATTTTTGTTCATAGAGGATTTTGTCTCTTGCTCTATCTTGCTCCATTTCCTTTTGTAGTACGTCCGGGAACCAAGGATTATCAAGATAATTGACAAGCACTGCCCTACAATTATCAGGAGCATTAACAACAAATCTCTGGTAAGTTGGGTCATCCTCGTATTTAGGATTAAATGATACCCATATCTCAGAATCTTCTTTTCTTATTGTCGGAGTGAGTAAGTTCCATGAATCTTCTGAAACATTATGAGCTTCTTCCACCCAACAAATATCAATCCCTTCTAAAGATTTAATTTTTTCTACGTTTCTGAACAACCCTTCGAAGATGAATTCTGTACCGTTTATCCCTGTAATTGAGCGTTCTGTCGTTTTGTAGAATTTATCAAGCTCTAACTCACTGATTTTATCAGATAAAAGCCTATGAACTGACTCCCTGATTGAATTTTGAATTTCCCGCGCACAAAGTACCCTAAGAGGTTCTTGAAATCCTTTTACAATTAGTGTTTGAGCTATGCCCCAGGATTTGCCTGAACCCCGGCCACCATAAAGAACCTTGTAGCGGGATTTTTCAAAGAGGATTTGTAGTTTTTCAGGTAGTTTCGCTGTCAGAGTGGCCATTGTCTGATTTTATGAACTCCATTTTTATTTTGTTAGGGAAGTTGTGATTGTGATCTTGTTCAGTCTTATCTTTGTATCCGAAGTTATTTTTTAGGTTAAAAATTGCTCCAGCGGGACTACCCTCAAAACTTCTTTTTTCAACATCTTCAGCTATTTTTGCCTTTGCTTTTTTTACTGTGTGGAAGAATTCCTCATATCCTGTTCTTTTTTCGTAGTTCAACAATGTTTTTCGGTCAATTTCAAGAACTCGACATAAGCCTAGTATTGTATAAGGGGCAGGATGTAAAACTTCAATTACGGTGCCGGAATTCTTATCATAAACTTGTTTTATGCGGTTATCACAATAATCAAAGTATTCATCAATAGCTGCCTGCATTTCCTCTGGGGATTTAAATTTCATGGGTTGACCGGCTGGCATTATTTAGACTCGCTTTGTTGATATACAGCACTAGCACCAAGACCAGCACCGCCCAATAGCATTAGTTTTTTCATATCTTCAATTGTTATACCTTCGTCTGAGAAAGAAACGTAATTTCTTGCTTTACTTTCTATTCCTGATAAAGTACCAGCTGGGTAATCTATACCTTTTATTCCAGACCTATTTAAAAATTCTGATGCCTTTTTTTGAGAACCAAAATAATCAACTAAACTTTCGTATATTTCTTTCCCAGAATAATCTTTAAATTCAGCAGAAAGGTCTTCTTTTACTTCTTTTCGAAATCTTTTCCTTATTCTTGAAAATGCTTTTTCGTCTAAATTTTGATCCCATTTAATATATTTTCCATGTGGAATAGTTGCTTTATATTGATATTTTCCAAATTCTTCCATCCCTTCTATTTTGTTTCTTAGTTTTTTTAGAAAGTCTACATCTTTATTAGTTCTCCAATCCTGGGATATCATTTTATCTATTGATCCTAGTGCAGTTTCCCTATCATACCCATGGAATCCATAATCCATATCATTCCAAGTCATTAAAGCTTCATCTATCAAACCTCTTTCTTTTTGATTATCAGCCATTTTATACCACTTGTAAGGTATAAATCTTTTTTCGTCACCTCCCAAAAATTCAGCATATTGTTTAGCTACATTTGGATCACCAGAGAAATACAACCCATGCCCGAAAACCTGAGCGCCCTCTCCAGTTCCTACATTTTCCATGCTAAATCTATCAAATTTATGAGGCGATCCATGATACACTTTTTTACCTATATTAGCCACATCCCCTACATCATCAAGATACTTAGTCCCTGTCCCTAAAGTATCAAAAGGAACCAATCCAGTTAGATCCGCCACAGCTTCAACTCCTAAGCCACCAATACCAGCTGGGGAAATGTCAGGCATGAACTCATGAGGTTGACCGGCTTTCATAGCGGCTTCTTTGAAACTCATGGGTGAGATACCGAATGATTCCGCCACATCTTTGCCTGTCGTGAATTTCGCTGGATCCCATTCAGCAAAACTTTTTAATGCGCCTCTCATTCCACTAAACTCCGGAAAAAAATCACCCCTGTCCACACCTTCAGAATAGCCTTTTAATCCTGAGCGTACAGGAGCACCAAAAAGATAGTCTACTGTTTGAGCTAATTTTCCCATAATCGAAATAGGATCATCTTTGTATCCATACTCCTCATGTATTACCTCAGATATAGCACTAGCATTATTATAATCCTGAGCTAATTTCGAAATTGTTAACTCTGGTCTTTTTAGCGAAATAGTTTCAACGGACATTTATTTCCTCCTCGCAATAACCGGCACATGTTCAATCTGCCATCCGTCTGGCACGTCTTGAAAAGTATTTGATTCGGCCTTAAACTGTAAAACTCCGGTCTCAAAGTTGTAAAAGACCTCTTGAATTTTAAGATCTTTAGGGACATTGGCTGCCACAGCTTCCCCCCGGAGTAGTTCAGGAATGAAGTCCTTGTGCATATCGTAGATTTTTAGTTTCATCTCTGAGACCGTCTTACCCCTGCCATCCATCCCCTGGCCCATCCTCCGGAGTAAGTATCCTCACCTATCCTGGGAATGGGGCAATTAGGTGCCTGTGGTGCGATACAACCTAATGAGCGGTCATAACAGTATCCTTCTTTAAACCCATCTTTAAACCCTACACAAAATTGACTGTATCCGAAAGCAACAGCCACTAAGCTTATTATTAATATAATATATTTCATTTTAGGATGTCCCTCATACTTATTGATATTAAACCCTTTGAGAACCATAAGTCAAGTAGTTTTTGGCGATTTTCGTCTGTTTTTAACTCTTCCCATGCTTTTTGACTCAATGTAAACGCTTTTTCATTCCCCATTGAGACACGGAAAAAGATTTTATTTAGTTCTTGTTTGGTGACTGGTATTTTAGTCATAGTTCTTATTTTCCAAAATTACTACTCTCGTATTCAGTAATTGCACAATTCTAATCAAGTCATTCATCACCTTTTCAAATTTATCTTGGCTTTTTAAAGCTTTGTTTAAAGTGTTGTTCAATTTCATTAACTGATTTAGTATTTTATCTTCAGTCATCACTCTTCTCTCCGATCCTGGTAATGACCTTATACAGATACAGAAAAAAACATATCAGTGCTGCTCCTATGAGTATGCTGTCAGTCATTCTTAAGTGACATTCACAAACCTTCCCTTAACTTCCCGGACCACTTCACCATATTCATTGTAGAACTTCTTAACCAGAGTCAATTCAACTGGTAAATCTTTACCGCCGTTAGTGATTGATGAACAAATCATCTCTTCTATTACTTTACCGTCTTCTCTGATAATGATTGGTATTACTGAATCTCCTTCAAAGCCTGTCATAGTTTATCTTCCTAGAAAGTTTAGTTGTAAGCGGATCTTTCCGTACCCTGAAAAAGTGGATACGGACTTCCTGTCAAGCGTCATTGCTCGCTCTCATTTTAATCCGCATTGATGAATCGCTATAAGTATCCATTCTTATATCTTTTTCATCCATCCTTCACCTTATTAGCTTTTTTAATGAATTTCTCTAAAAGCTCGTCAATAATCTGGAATGGAAATTTCCCAAAACGTTTTTGTTCCTGTAACCATTGCCAGTATGATTTTTTAATTCTTAGCTGTCTGTAAAAATATTCATCTTCCATGCTTTTTATTATAAACAATAAGCCCTCTCTTGTCAATATATTTTTTGTACATTTTTCATATTTATATAGTTGAGATGGGAATACAAAAAAAATATAAAAAAAGTATTGACAGACAGATTTTTATTTCGTATTATAATAGGACAACATTCAAACAAAGGTGGAAAGAATGAAAAACGAAAAAACAGTAATTTTAGCAGCAGATTGTATTAACGGGGTTTATGAAGTTGACGAAATAGGCGAAAAAGGAACTTATTGGGAAGATATACAGGATTTTATTGATGAACTGCCAGTTCTTGATGAATCAGAAATAATGTATTGTGTTGTCAAAAAAGATGATTCAGCATATGATAAAATCAACTCAGAATATGGGATAAATTAAGGGGGGAATTATGGCATATATAATAATAATAGCAATTCTAGGAGCGGCGGTAATTTCGACTTGGACTGCTTATAATTGGGGCTACTGCAAGGGCGTTGAACATGCAGTGAAGATGACACAGATGTAAATTAAACAGGGCCCCGGGAAGGGCCCATAATTCAAAAGAAAGGTGGATCAAATGAACAAGGAGAATATAAAAAAAGGCGGCTGTGAACACAACAGTTGTGTACGGTATTTCAATTGCGTGCTAAAGCAATGTCCGCAATATTGCACGATATACCGGAGTTTAGACGGTGATAGAAAGGAGGGAACTTCTTTTATCAGCAAAGCAATATATGAGATTAAAAGTGGTTCTGACAGTTATTTCAGCGAGTTTGAGCGCATATTTGGAGTGGGGAGGGTTAGAGTTTGACTACTATGTACGATGAGGCTATACGACTCTTAAAAGAAGCCCACAATGCAATGGCTTATATGGCTTTCCAAATAGAGGACGATATTGGAGCTATAGCCCCGATTTACCCGGATGACGTTAAGCCAACTGTAGATTCAATAGAGAAGTTTTTAAGAACACATTACGAAAAGGAGGCAATGAAATGAATGAAGAGTTGGACTGGGAAGGGAAAACCAAAGCGGAAAGAATTCAGGAAAAAAAGGACTATATAGATACTATGGACCTGTATTTCATGGAATCTAAACTTAGAAGAGCTTTACCGGGTGATGAATATTTACACGGCGAAGTAGGAAAATATTTTAGGAAAGTTTTAAACGAAAAAAGAAAGGAGAATGAATCATGACATGCCCAAACTGTGGAGCTAACGTCTGGGATAACCGGCAAAAAAAAGCTTCAGGACAGATGAACCCAAAAGCACCAGACTTTAAGTGCTCAAACCAAGCTTGTAACTATATTGTTTGGCCGCCTAATGGTCAGACTCAACAACAGCCTGCACAGCAATATTATAAACCTCATCCCATAAAACCACAGACCACGCCTGATGACAGGAGCTCAAATATACGCTGGCAAGTAGCTTTTAAGTTAGCTGCTGATAAGATACCATTTGATGGCGATGAACTGAAGTACTCAACAGCCGTGTGGCGCTTGTCTGCTGCTCTCTATGCTCAGATAGAAAAGCAGCCTAAATCTACTAGTAGAGGAATGGCTGGTCAGGAAATACCTAAGCCACCACCACCAAGTGAGGAACCTACACAGCATTCAGAAGATCCAGATTTACCATTTTAAACTATGAACCCAGCCCTGCCCCCATTCCATATTCGAGTTATCCACCTTGAGGGGGTAGGGCTTCACTTTAATTCCCCCAGCCGGGTAGCTCACAATATGATTGAAGGTTAAAAGAATTATGCAGATAACATAGCCGATGGCCGGGGGAATTTAGGAGAAAAAATGCATCTAAAAAGAATTAACGGGAATGTTATAGCAGAAGGTGATGATCTACGATTGTTAGTTGAAAATAATAAATATAATCTCATAGGAGCCTATCTCAGTGAAGCCTATCTCAGTGGAGCCGATCTAAGTGTGGCCAATCTCAGTGAAGCCAATCTCAGAGTAGCCGATCTCAGTGGAGCAAATCGTACTGATTACAAATTAAAAAATACCCCGTTCCAAATTTTAGGGTTGAAGTGGAATGTTATAATTTTCGATCAACACATGGAAATAGGTTGTGAGAAACACAGTTTTGAAGACTGGAGACGGCTCAAGGATTCAAGGATTGAAAAGATGGATTCAGACGCTTTGAAATTTTGGAATGAGAACAAAGCTTTACTGTTAGGATTATGTGATAAAATGGAGGAGAAATGAAAAGCAGTTATTTAAAAGCTAAAAAATCCAAAAAAAGAAGATTGAAACCTGGCGGATACGTTGAAAGAGCGCAACAGTTTGAGCAGGAAGCGGCTGAGTTTTTGAGGGATGATTTTAATATCAGGCGGGCAGAAGAGGAAATGAGAGATGAAATACAATAAACTTTAAAACCTTATTAAAAGGCAGTATGAAAAGACGAACTTTTATAGTTAACGGCACATTCGCCATTATTTTTGGAAAATCCATTCTAAATGAAATTACCAAGGGGAAACCAAAAAAAGAGATAATAACCAATTACCCTACAAAACTCTATGTCTCGCAGAATGGGACAGGAAGCGGATTAGGATGGGATGATCCTACAAATATAGAAAATGCTTGTGAAATGAGCGGCCCTTTAACAACAATTTATGTTAAAAATGGAATCTACGAATATCCTGAAAATATAAACTTAAAGTTTTGACGATTGGAGTAGATGAGAAATGAAAGTTGAGTTAAAAGCAAAAGGCCCTGAATGCAGATACAGGACCGCCCCGGTAACTGGGACGCTTTGTGAGCATTGTAAAGAGATATCAGATAAAGCGCAATTTAGTCATTTTAGGAAGGATCCAAAAATCAAATGAAAATGAATGAACGCAGGGAAATAAGTTTTCTACAGCTGGAAAAAAATTGCAAATGGCCGTTTATTAGATGTAAAACAGGAAGATTTCATTGTGATTGGTACGCTAATAATGAACCTGAATGCAAATCTAAAAACTGTCCTATTTGGAAAACTTTAAAAAAACCTTGACAAATGACTGTGAATGAAAGTATATTGTTAGTATTAAAAAGTTGAGATAATTTTAAAAAATAACATGCGGGTCGTCTCTCGACTAATTGATCAGGTTACTCAACTTTCCTGATTGAACCCGCGCCAAAAGTTGAGGAAAAAATGAAAATACGATTTACACCCAAAAACGAAAACGACTTCTGCCAAATTTATTTTGATGTAGAATTGGATGCAATACCTAGAAAAGGTGATTTAATATCAATTCCTGAAGAAGAAGAAGAAAAACTTACAGAAAAAGGAAAAGATATGCTTGGTTTTAATGAATTCCGGTATGGTGAAGAGCAGGATTTGAGTTTTGATGATTTAATGGAAGTCAATTCTATAATGTGGAATTTGAAAGATAAAATTGCAGTAGTTGAATTTACTAGTATTTGATAAATGAAAGAGAGGGAAGGATGAAAGAAATATCATTGATCGAAGATATTATTCAAATTGCAAAATATTTTCAATGGGACAGTGAAATAGGTAAAGAAAAGGCTTATCTCATAATGGATGAGATTCATAAAGGTAAGTATGGCGCTTTTGAGGGTATATGGCCGCAAACTGAAAAAGCTATTGATAAAATTAAAAAAAACTTGACAAATGAGTATGAATGAAAGTAGATTAGGAGTATTAAAAAGTTGGAGAATTGTGAAAAGTAGAATTTGCAAATAATGGGTTAGCCTCTTGGCGAGTAGTGTGGTTTGCTCCAACTCTCCACACTAGCCCTTGGAGAGTTGGAGAATGAAGGAATTACCATATTTCAGATTTACTGTCCAAGAGTGGCAGAATGGGGACATAACCCTTCAAGGTTGGGAATCTCAAGGTGCTTTTATAAATGCTTGCTGTTATTACTGGCTTTCGGATTGTAGCATAACTAAAGCAAAACTAGAACACCGCTTAAATGATGATAGCGGAATGGTGCAATATTTAATTGACGAAGAGTGTTTAAAACATAATGAAGATACTGATATTATTTCGATTTGTTTCTTAGACGAACAATGGGAAATGCTATCAGATATGCGTAAAAAACGCCAAAAAGCCGGAAAAAAGGGAGGTAAGCAAAAGTCTAGCAATGCTAAAGCAAAGCTTAAGCAAAACCCTAGCTATAAAGATAAAGATAAAGATAAGGATAAGGATAAGACTTATACAAAAAAGCAATCTAATGAAATCTGGGATTGCTTAGTGAGCCTATTCTCTCTGAACATAGTTACTCCTTCTGAGAAAAAAGAGCTTGGTCAGATCGTGAGAGACTTTGCTTTAAAAGAAGCAACTCCAAAACGTATACGCAAAGTTCATAAGTGGTGGTGTGATAATTGGCCTGAGATAACCTGTACACATAGAGGTATGCTAAAGAATTATGATACAATTAAGAAAGCTATTGTAGAAGGTAAAACTAAAAAAGAATGCGTAGGCGGATTACTATGAACTTAGGTGAAATAATAAAACAAAGCTGTAAATACTTTTCCTGGGAAGATGGTTCAAGAAACGCACTTGATATACAGGAATATGGATTACCTAAAGGAATAAGCACAGGGTGGGAAGAATTTGATGATTTTTTCACAATACTCAAAGGTCAACTGAACATACTGTCAGGATTCCCAGGTTCCGGTAAAAGCGAATGGATAGAAAGCATGGCTTGTCAATTAGCAGCAAAGCAGAATTGGAAGGTCACTTTTTTTAGTCCTGAGTGCTATCCGGTAGAATTTTTATACATAAAACTCGCTGAAAAAATCCTAAATAAGCAAATAAAGTACAATTACAACTATCCAGTAATGACCAGGGAAGAGCTTATTGAAGCTCTGGAATTCATTAAAACCCATTTTAATTTTGTTGATTCCAGCCAGGACGATTTAACTCTGGAAAGATTTCTTTTCTCAATAGAGAATTCACATTTAACAGTCGGCCATACTCCTGACATGGTGATAATTGACCCCTGGAATGAACTTGAACACAGTCGGCCATCAAGAATGACAGAAACTGATTTTATAGGGGAATCCCTTAAAAGAATAAGGAAGCTTGCCCGGCGTTTAGATATTTCTTTCTGGATTGTAGCACATCCCACAAAAACTACAAGAAATAAGGATGGATCAATCCCTAAACTATCTCTCTATGATATTTCCGGTAGCGCTCACTGGTATAACAAAACAGATAACGGCTTTATTGTTGAGCGTGAAAATATTCCAGGAGAGGAGTTGATTGTAAAAGTTAATGTTAAAAAGATTAAAAACCGCCATTACGGAAAGATTGGTGAATGTGAGTTTAAGTTTATCCCAGCAGTGGGAATGTATGATTGTATTGGAAAATATGAACCGACACTAGAAGAGGAGGTAGGATTTTGACTAAATACCAACGTTATGAATATGAAAAGCTATTAATCGCCCGCAGTGCAAAAAATGCTGATGATTATGAGCGTAAAATTAGGGAATTAGCTAAAAAACTGAAGATTTGAGAAAGGAAAAAATATTATGAGTGGAGGGCATTTTGATTATAGACAGCATCGAATGATTGAAGATGCGGAAGAGATAAAAAAACTGAGTTGCCCAAATTGTTCTGTATATCCAAAGGAGATTACGGATAAATTTGCTGAAGCGGCTCACTGGATTGCAAGAAGTTCAGATATGATGCAGCTCATAGACTTGCTTCTTTCTGGTGATGACGGTGTTGAAACATTTTTAGAGCGGTGGAAAGTTGAAGTAAGGAAAGCAGAACTTTAAAAAAATGACCCCTGCCGCATCAGAAATATTGGATTCCACGCCCAGATGATAGATGCGGTGGGGGTTTTGAAAGAAAGGGAAAGTGATTATGAAACAGCATGATTTAGAAATGATTAGGGATATCGCTATTAAGTATGATAAATGTATCATCATACATGATGTAGTAAGTTCTGATATAGAAATTTCCAATCCGCCTTTTGATGGTAAAAACATTGTGAATTTTAATGAAAATTTAAAAACCATTTCATTTAATTATAAATCAACGTTTAAAGAAAACTTCTGCAATGTAGTGGGGTGGAGAGGAAATTAGCATGTGTGAACAGGTTGATATGTTTCAGAAGCCTAAACAACAATATTACTGTGAGCGTTGCGGAGAAGAATTACACGTTTTTGCAGATGAGAAATACCACCGGTCACACCACTGTGATAGGTGCGGGATGAGGTATAGAACTGATTATTTAGAAGGGGATTATATAGATCCATGATAGTTAAGAACGGATTTAACATTTAAAAAAGGATAAAAAGTGGAAAAAGCATTGAAAAAAGTTAAAAAAAATTATTGGAATGAAGATTATAAAGTGTCCGGCGACCTGTCCAACTTGTCCGGCAACCTGTCCAACGTGTCCGGCAACCTGACCAACTTGTACGGAAATCTGTCCGGCGTGTACGGCAACCTGTCCGGATTGACCGGCAACCTGTCCAACGTGACCGGCGACCTGTCCAACGTGTACGGCGACCTGTTCAACGTGTCCGGCAATCTGTCCAACGTGTACGGCGACCTGTCCAACGTGACCGGCAACCTGTCCAACGTGTACGGCGATCTGTCCGGCGTGTACGGCGACCTGTCCAACGTGTCCGGCGATCTGTCCGGCTTGACTGGCGACCTGACCGACGTGTACGGCAACCTGACCAACGTGTACGGCAACCTGACCAACGTGTACGGAGACCTGTCCGGCGTGTCCGGCAACCTGTCCGGATTGACCGGCAACCTGTCCGGCTTGACCGGCGACCTGTCCGAAGTGACCGGCAACCTGTCCGAAGTGACTGGCAATCTGTCCGAAGTGACCGGCAATCTGTCCGGCTTGATCGGCGACCTGACCAACGTGTCCGGCAACATTGACGACTGTAAGCTAACAGAAGAGGAGCGCAAAAAAGGCGTTAACATTCAAGATTTGATTGGAAGCTAAGAACGAATTTCGAACTAAGAAACCAATTATGAATAAAGGAGGATGAGATGGCTATAAATAAAATAAAATTTGATTGGAAAAATATTGATTATAAAGAATCTCGTGAAATTATAAACGGTGAATTACACATTATTGCAAAACCCAGATGTCAGTGTGGTAATTTGATTAATAAAATAAATGAGATTATAGATTATTTGAACCTTCTCAATGAACCGAGACAACCAATAACAATTATGAATAAAGGAGGATGAGATGGAAGGTAAATGTACAATTGAAAACGGTAGTTACGCATTTGAATCGCTTAAAAGTAAACCAGATCCTAAAAGAAAAGGTAAAATTTTATTTGATGATTGTTTGAATGTATATCTTAAAAATAAAAGAGAAGCTATAAGGTGCATCGAAATATTATTACAGCAAATTAAAGAAGATGGTGAATTAGGTGATTACACCCTAACGTTTTATGGTTCTTTGAGTTTTAAAAAAGATGACTAATTATGAATAAATGAGGATGAAATGGAAGACCTGCAAGCAATAAAAACTATTCTATCCTGGGGCATATGGGCTGTTGTGATTTGGCTGTTTTATTATAACAATACCAGTCTACCGGAAATTCCAGACTACTCAGAGGTCCAAAATGATGATTTGATTAGTGAATGGTACAATTATAATAAAGAGATAAAACAAAGGTTTAATGATTTATGAAACAGAAATATGAATGTTACGGGTGTCAGGAACCATGTGTTTTGACAATGGATGCAGATAAACATAAATATAAAAAACCTGAATGTTGCGTTTTTGGTGGGCAGGCTGCCTGGTGTTTGATTTATGAGGAGTCATATGGTAAGAATGAAAATTAATCCGGCTGACATGGGTTTAAAATATCCCAGATACATGCCAGCTAAATCCAAATCCAATCCTAAAGTAGTTGAAAAAGAGCGTACTGAAATACAGCCTGCTGTTGATGCATATTTAGCTCAAATGAAGAAATTATATCACATTGAAGTTATTAGAATCCCTGATCTTATTTATGCTGTTTTGAGAGAGGCTCCCGGAATAAATAAACACATCAGAATGAAAATGATGTCGGCTTTAAGAAGTATACCCGACAATGTGATAATTAAACGGGGCAAAAAATATAATGATTGTTTGTGTTTAGAGTTAAAAACTGAAGGTAATGATTTATCTCAAGGACAGCGTAAATTTGCTAAAAATGTGAACGTTGAGGTGAGAAAATCAATTGATAGTTCTATAAAAGAAATTGATGAGTTTTTAAAGAAAGGAAAATAAATTAAATGGAAACAAAACTTGAAAAGTTTAGAAAGATGAATGTAGGTTGCGGGGATTATATTTACAATATAAAATTCATAGAAGGACCTAACATTAATTTTGAAGTCTATATGGATTCTAATGAATTATTGCTACTACTAAAGCAAATTAAAGCTTCAATGGAGTTGAATTAGAATGAGATACTATTACTTGGATTATCCTGATAATTTCAGTTGGAATGCAGCTAAATCAATTAGCAATGGATGTGGTACAGATGGATGGAAGGGGAAAATAGTTCCTGAAACAATGTACGGACTTAACATTTCAATAGCCTGTGATATCCATGATTTTGACTACTATTTCGGAATGGATTGGGCGGATAAGACTGAGGCTGATAATAGGTTCCTTGATAATCTATGCAGAATAATCAAACACGAAAGTAAATGGTGGAATTGCTGGCTGAATCCTTTGAGGAGGATCCGCGCTAAAGAATATCACCTGGCAGTGAAATATTTTGGAAGTAATGCTTTTATAGCCGGAAAGGAGGGATTCAATAATGGATAAAGTGGATTTAGCAGCAATCACAACGGCGCTTTTACTTTCCTGTTTTATAGCAGTCCTATTCATTTCACTGTTTTTTAAGTTCGGGATATGATAAAATCAATAAAAAAATATCAGTTTGCTACTGAGGTTCATATTGAACGCCAGGGAAATAAGATTTTTAAAGCTTGTAAAAAATATTTTACTTTCACACCGGAAGAGTGGGAACAATTGAAAAGGGAGATAAAGAAGAGCAAATGAACAAACCAGAGGAGGGCATGATGAGTAGAAAACACCCATTAGATGATCATATTTATACACCGATTATAGGATTAACAATGCAGCAATGGCGAAAACTGTGTAAAGAGTATAAAAAACTGCATTACAGGGAAGAAGTGATCGACATCATGGAGTGGCCTGGATGAATATACGTTTCTGCATTCCATTCTATCACGAATTTGAATGGGCTAGACAAAGCGCACAGCAAATAGAACATTCAAAATTACATAAATTCGATATCGTTGCTAGACATGGAACTGTTATTCATGAGATTAGAAACTCTTTTATAACTGATGGAACTGATGATATATTACAATATGATGCCTGGTTATTTCAGGATTCTGATATAAAATCCACTCCTGAAGATATCTACAAACTAATTGACTATGACTTACCTATTGTCAGTGGCGTTTATCAAAGACACAATGCTCCTAATATAACGTATGCAGGGGAATGGGACGGTCATAACTGTGGACAAAACTATGTATGGGAAAATACCGGGCTAAAGAAAGTAGGGTATACTGGGGCCGGATTCCTCTTTGTTAAAAGAGAAGTTTTTGAAAACATAAAACCCGATTGGTTCAGATTATTAGAAATTAAAACAGACAAAAGAATCTACAGCATGAGTGAAGATTATAGTTTTTGCAAATTATCTCAAAATGCTGGTTATGATGTACACGTTGATTTTGATGTCAAAGTCAAACACAGATTAAGGAATCAAGAATCTAACTTTGACGATGAAATAATTAAGTCAATTCAACAGTTTTAACCGTCCCAGCTTGATTAAAGCACAGATACAGCTTAGAATCATCAGTATCAATCCAAAAACACATTTCAGATGTGTCTAGCTGTGTTGCCCCTGTCCCGGCAGCTGGTTCAGCTGATTGACTTAAAAGCCTGGGATAAAACCCGGATGTACCGGTAAAACTTTGGTCGCCATTCGATTTAAATAATATACCATTCCCGCCTGACTCGTCACCTATGACAGTATTTCCATCCCGATCTAAATGATAGTAATTGGTATATGTAATAGTAGAATCTGCTGCCCCTGCTGTTGCCTGAGTTCCGATTAAAACCCCGTCATTATAAATAGTTAACTTAGTTGACTGCTCATTGGCTACAATAACTTTGTAGTTAGAACCATCATTGTAAGCATTGTACAATATATCCATTGTTCCACTAGTGCCTGCAACCTTAGTTGACATAATGGCTGCTTGACTCCCGAATTGCGCTTGGTTATACGTTGTACCCCATCCATCGTCATAGGATCCCATTCCAAACCTAATAGTATTCAGTTTAAAGATTTGGTTTTGAGTGGTATTGCAAACCTCAACAGCTTCAGAGTTATTTGTAGTATTAAAATTTAAATACTCGTTTGTACTTTCAAGAAAAGTTAACGCTTTAGCTTGATTATCAGCCAGGATATTAATATCAATGGTATCGTCACTATCGCTAACAACAGTGATATTTCCCGAGCCAAACGCATACACGTCATCCCAATCATTACCTACAGCAACGTCACCAGATGTCTTTTTAACTATCTTGTACCCTCCATTCGTCAACCATATCTGAGCGCGCCCCTCGCTATCCAGGACGACCGGATTGGCATTAGCGTTGGTTCCAGCTACAGCATCATCAAACGTTGGGTATGTAGCTTTATTATTTGACGTACCAGCTTCATAAGTGTATATCTTTCCTCCAGCCAACACATCGCCGTCTGAATCAAAAAACTGTTGTGGAGGGATTAATAGTCCTGCCATAATTTTACCTTCCTATCTTTTTTATAATAGTTCTTTTAATTAATTCTTTTCTTTTTCCTTCAGGAGCTTTTTCATATTCATTTATAAGGTTATAAACTTGATCCATAGTAAATGGTGATAAGTTTTTTATAGCTGTTTTAGCGGCTACAGGCGCAACAGCCAAATCAATCACTTCGCCACCAATTTTAAAAGTTGATTTACCACCCTTTTTTGCAATATCCTCAAGTACATAAAGTTTATTTAATAATTTTCCGGCAATTTTAGGTTGACCAGCTAATGGAACGGCAACAGCCATCCTACCCCATCCGGTAGCAGTTTTAGGCATAAAAGTACCAGTAAACCCTTGAGCAGCTGGAGCCATAGGATCATGCATTACCCTGGATGCATGCATAGTTTCTCCACGCTTTAAATAATCAGTACCAAATATATCATCAAATTCCTGTAATGATTTACGTTGACCAGTTTTACCTTGTCTTTCAAGGTTTAAAAAGTATCCTTCAGCCTTATCAACAGCTTTTTCAACATCTTTACCAAGCGTTTTTTTTATCTTTGATAAAGCATCCATTTTGGTAGTGAATGAATCCATTGTACCAGCATATTTTTTACCAGCAGATTTGATAAGCATAGATTTCATTTTAGGTCTAATTTTGTCCCTGACTGCCCTTTCAAAAGTGCTTATTCCGCCTTTACCGTAAATGTCTCCCATTATATCATCAAGTTCTACTCTCTTCTTATAAAATTCCATAGCCGGCATTTTATCGCCAAAATTCTCAAAATCTTTTATCAAACGATTCATTTTATTTATGGCAATTTTATTAGTTTCTTTGAATCCTATATCATCGCGTGCGCTCTTTAAAACATTAATCATTTCAGATGGATTTATGTCTCCAGATTCTTTTAGAATATTTTCCACAACTTCTTTTTCTGGTAATTGGTTTCTATAAACTTTATTTACCAATTCAACACCAGAGTCATACTCTTTACCGAACCATTGAGCCATTTCCTGGTGACCTTCTTTACTACCGTATTTTGTTAATACATCTTCAGGAACTTTGGTTAATCCCCTGGAAGCCACACTAAATGTTTTTCTAGGCGTTTCAACTCCCATTTTCGAAAGCT
>Ga0099850_1000326_pt1 | contig 21131 bp, 26 predicted proteins | sample CB_VirMetaG_5_FD_79182 | JGI IMG/M metagenome (GOLD analysis project Ga0099850, IMG submission 79182) | Freshwater to marine saline gradient viral communities from Chesapeake Bay - CB_1508_1D Viral MetaG | ecosystem: Environmental > Aquatic > Marine > Coastal | place: USA: Chesapeake Bay... | reverse complement strand
CAAATGATTACGGTGTATATCCTCAGTCGTTTGGTGGAGTCCCTTACATCGTTCTTAAGGATGGAAAAGGTACTGATATTCTAAGTACAACTCAAGGCGATGGGGCAAGTTCTACATTGTACGCTGTGACTTTTGGAGAAGGCAATTTTACAGGATTCCAAGAAGGGCCAATGCAGTATTACGAACTTGACGACAAAACTGTCATGAAGGGATTTTCTGTTGATTGGGGAGTAAATGTAGCACCTCAGTCTAGAAAATGTATAGCTCGTTTACAATACATTAAAGAGGCAGTAGCTTAATGACTCAGAAGGAAAAAATAGAGGCTCTTGAAAACAGGGTCTCTAAATTAGAGGAATTAGTAAAAACGTTGTCCTACAAAGACGACAAAAAAGAAATTAAAAAAGAAAAAGGCAAAACAGTAGCAGAGGTTTTAGGGCCGCGAGGCAAGACACCACCTTGGCTACAAGCTTATTAAAAAGGAGAAATAAATGGCAGCAACATATCAAGATATTAACAAAATGTTAAGCTGGGAGAATGGCCCTTTAGCAGTCGCAGCAAGCGCAACTTATACAACTGATACAACTGGAACAGCAGTAACAATTGGAAAAGGCCGCTTTGATCTAAAAGTAAACGTGTCAGCTTTGACTTTAGGTACAAGTTTTGACACAGTGACTTTAATGGTTGAACGCAACACATTAAAATCAACATCAACATGGGTTTCATTATGTACACCTCTTGTGATTGGTGCTGATGCAGATGGTGCAGGTGAAGCGGTTAGTACAGGTGACTATGTTTTTGGTTTAAACAACACAGGCGATCACCAAATAAGAGTTAAAACTTATTTAAGTGGCTCGGCTTCTAGCATTACTTATTCAGCAAATGCTTATCCATTAGCTAGTAGACTTTCTTAGTCTTATCATAAAAGTATCCGATAAAAAGGGCTTGGATTTTTTGAAATCTGAGCCTTTTATTTCAGAAAGAATAATATGAGTATAATATCAACAGACTATTTACAATCTGAAATGTTTACTAGTGGGTTTGACACGTCAGCAGCAAGTAAAGCTGTTGTAAGAGCATCAAACTATATAAATACATGGACTTCAAAACATTATTACCCTTGGGAAGATTATCAAGCGAGTCCAGATGTACCACTTGCACCAGCTGAAATAGTACAAATATGTGTTGAGTTGTCAAAGGTATATTATTTTTTGTATACAAATGAAAGCGCTGCCGATGGTAATAGAAACAATGAAATGTATGCCATTGAGACTATACAAAAAGAAAAACTATTAAGTATTGATGTTGCACCAGAAATAAAAAGTCTTACAATAAGCCTAGATAACAATAAGTCTCAAGTTATAGGCACACAGAACAGTAGCTCTGGTCGATTTCCACAAGTGATACCCTACAACGCGTCTATTATAAGCGGTGCGGGTAATGTGTGGGCTTACAACGAAGACTTCTATATAAGACGTGGTGGGTGTTATAACAACGAACATTATGACGCTTGGTATTTAGAATCAGACACTAGTAGTCTTGAGGGGACTTTGAAATATTTGAGAACATATCGAAATGACGGTAAAGATTACGCTACACAAATACAAGATTGGCAAAGGTTTTATGATGGCAGGTAATGCAATAGATATAAATCTAGATACTAGGCACGTAGAGAAAGAGCTTGAAAAACTTTTGAACAAAGTTGAAAGACCAAAAAAGTTGGTTAATATTTTTTCTAGATATATAAACGCTGTTACAATGCAAATGTTTAGAGGGCGTAGACCAGATGTCGGAGGTCGTAGAGGCGTAAAGTGGCCTAGACTAGCAAAGTCAACTGTTGAACAAAAGAAGCTATTAAAAAGAAAAGGCAAATTAACAGGCGGTGCAGCGCCACGAAGGCCAATGGTCACGACTGGTGCGTTTAGAGATTCTTTAAAAGTTTTAGAGAAATCTGATAAAGGGCTCGTTTATGGAACACGAATAAAATCTAAAAAAGGCTTTAATTACCCGGCTTTTCATAATGCTGGAAAATTCCCATCAATATTTTTAAATAAAAAAGATTTAGCTCAAGGTGTCAAAATGACAGTAGACTTTTTGAGTGACAAATTAAAACCTTTTAAAAACTATGTAAAAAAAGGATAAAAAATTATGAGCGATGTAATATTAGTACAAAAAGCAATATCAACTACAAATGAAACTAAAATATATACAAATAAAACAAGTACAACTATTCACTCTATTGATTTCACAAATGCAAATGGGCATAAAATAAAGGTTAGTCTGTGGCTTGTACCAAAAAATAAAAAATGTGAAAAATGCACAATGTTTAGATGTAAAGAATATACAGTAAACGAAAATGATTTTAAAACATTAGAATTTGGTGACAGAGGATTTACAATAGATCAAATAGATTGTTCTGTCTATGTTCAATGTAATCATGAAAATGCTTTAAATGTGACTATAAACGGATGTAAAGGAGAATAAAAAATGGGTTTAACATTACAAACGAGTGCTAGGAATGCAGCTTGTAACGCTGTTGTAGATCTATTAGATGCTGGTGCAGGAACAGCAACAATGACGATTTGCGAAGCAGACAATACAGTATTAAGCACGCATAATTTAAATAATCCAGCTTTTGGTGCTGCTACTGGTGGAGCCGCTACAGCCAACACTATATCAGATGCAACAGCTGGAGCAACTGGAACGGCTGCAAAATGTAGATGGTACGATAGGGACACGACATTAGTGTTTGAGGGTACTGTTACAGCAACAAGTGGTGGGGGAGATATCGAACTTAATTCAACTGCTGTATCAAGTGGTGTTACGGTCTCAATTGAAGGCGGTGATGGTGGTGGTACAATTACAATGCCAGCGAGTTAAAAATGAAACAGACAGTATACGAACAACTTTGTGGTATGGCCACAGTCTTTAGACAAAACAAAGATAGATACGGAAATCTTGAATATAAAGAGATACAAGAGTCTATCGAGTTTTTAATATGTAAAGTTAAAAAAGTGTCTGGCAATGCAGATATTAAAGGCAAGTTAAATGTAAAACTTCCAAAGGTAGAAAAGTTGTAGTATGAACAAAAAATATTCACATAATGGTTTTTATGATGGCGACCCAGCTGTTAAGAAACAAAATTATTTAATTGTTTTGGGGGCTCTAAAATCTAATTTGAAGAGTTCTGTTGATGACTTAAATGAACAGCTCTCAAATGGTCAAATTAACATTGAAGAATACAAAACACAGTTTAGTGTACTAATATTTGAGTTTAAGCACAACAAAAAACAAGCTTTTAGTCAATACAAAGGTAGCTTTAAGAGGAAAAGTTTTGTTAACGTCAATCCTGTTGAATTTAACAATTCGATTGTTTTAGGATCAAATTTTTCACAAACTGAGCCTTTTACTGATGTTTTCCCAGCTGATATTGAAAATGTAACATTTAAAAATTGTAATTTAAATAATTGCAATATACCAGACGGGGCAATTATTGAGGGTGGTGTTAATGACCATTTTGAAGAACAGGAAGACCATGATTTGTGGGTTGTTGACGAAAACAGAAAGCCCATTAGGCCATTGCACCCTAAGATATTTGACAATGCTGGAATTACAAAAGACCCTAACAGAATAAGAGAAAATAAAAACGGTGTGCCAGTGACTATGCGTAAAAAACTTAGTACAAGAAAAACTATTTCTGAATTTAGACAAAACCCTGAAAAACTAAAACAATTATTGACACAGGCAGGTGAAATAAATGGCAATTAATGGATATAAACATTGTGATCCAGCATCTAGTGGCGGTGGCGATGGTAGTTCATGGGCGACCTCTGGGTCAACAGCAGCTTACACGGAAGCAGAATTAGAAACTTTTTTGGAGGGAACCGTGGCTGCTGGTGATGTCATTTTTATAAAAGATGGTACATTGACAGCTGATAGTGATGTTAATTTTTTTTCTAGAAGCGGAACAGCAACATCTCCAATTGTTATTATTGGTGTTAAATCTGGAACGACTAACACAGGCTCAAGTGTAACGTATTCAGATTGGTCACGTGTAGAAGCAGATATGCCATTTTATGACATGGGAAATTATCAGTTTATAACTGGAGATTATACAATAATACGAAATCTGAATATGCAAGGCGAAGATTTTCGTGTTTTGGATTGCAACACTTATTGTGTCGTAGAAAATTGTATTTTAAACAATGATCATGTTGGTTCGTCACAGTTTTATTTTGCTCTTGACATAAATGATTATAGTTGTATTGTAAATACAGAGGTGTCAAGTACAAACAGAGGTGTGAATATTAATGACTATAATTTAATAGCATTTAGTTATATACATGACTGTAGTGATTCGACTTATGGAGAAGGTTGTGTGGTCGAAGGGTTTGGCCCCGAGTTTATAAGCAATACTTTTGACACATGTTTAAAAGGAATATCTTCAGTAAACAAATTTGGTGTTAGTGTAATAAACAATACTTTTTATGAAACAGATACAGGTGTTGAGGAAACAACAGGAGTTGCGTGGCGTTGTATAAATAATGTCATGGAAGGCAACAACACATATGGTTTTAGGTGGACAACTCAAACAGATCAGAACTTTTTTTGGAAAAATCATGGTGACGACACACGGGCAACTGACATGTGGAGCAATGTGGACACAACAACAATCTTTCAAGATTACGAGGTTACAACTGGTGATCCAAAATTTAATAGCCCAGGCACAGGTGATTTCTCATTGCAAGACAACACTTCACCGCTTTTTGACGATGGCTTAGGAGCAAGAACCTAATGGCAACCAAGCCTAATAAAGGATCATGGCAGGGTATACCTGATACTAGCACAAAGCCCAACAAAGGATCTTGGCAGGGTGGTGAAGAGTCAACAGGAATATCAGGCACTCTTGACGGTCAACTCCCGTTACACGAATCTACATTCTCAGGTGCACAAACAAACAATGGTGTACTTGGTGGTGGTTTGCCATTATTAACAGCTTCTTTTACTGGCTCAGTTCCACAGGATGTTGATGGGACTTTATCAGGTAGTTTACCATTACATGAATCTAACTTTACAGGAACACAGACAAACGTAGGTTCATTAAGTGGAGATATTCCGCTAAACACTTCAAGTTTTAGTGGCGAACAAATAAACGCTGGTGTTTTAGATGGAAATTTGCCATTATTGACAGCTAGTTTTTCAGGGTCACAAACTAATAACGGTGTTCTAAGTGGTGATATTCCATTACACGTATCAAATTTTACTGGTGTACAGACAAACAATGGTGCTTTAAATGCTAATTTGCCTTTGCTTGTATCAGAATTTACAGGCGAAGTAAGCGGGTTGATAACAGGTCAATTAAATGGCAACATACCAATACATACATCTAGTTTTACTGGTGAACAAACAAATTCAGGTGCATTAGATAGCAATTTGCCAATGCTAGATTCGTCTATTAGTGGAGCTCAAATAAACAACGGTACGTTCACATCTATACTTCCGTTATTGCTTGCATCGTTTGCTAGCGACCAAATAAACAATGGCTCTTTAGATAGTAGCTTGCCATTATTAGAATCAGATTTTACAGGTGAACTTACTGGAGATATAAATGGTAGCCTAAGTGGCACTTTGCCAATTATAGAATCAGAATTTACAGGAACGCAAACAAACTCAGGTATATTAGATGGCAATTTATTAATAGTAACCTCAAATTTTACTGGAACAGTAGGGGAGGCTAGAGTTTTGAATAGACAAGGCATAAGTGACATGTTTCGTGATATGCTAAGAGCTGATACTGATGTTTTGTATGGTTCTGACAAATTATTGCAGGGCATATTTAGTGATCCTTCTAAATTTGACAACGCAAGAACAAACATAAATAGCCCTTACAATGTATATATATGGGCTCCTAATTATGTGAATGTAGAAGACAGAATGCAATCTGTAATGGATATGTATGATGTAAATTTTAAATTTGAAGCCAACGGACGAATAACTAATGTCAAAACAGCTGTTGATCAAATAGACAAAGCAATAGAAAGAATAAAAAGATTGTCAAGAAGACAGATGTGGGATGGAAGGTTTTTTTCAGCTTATTATACTGACCAAGATTTGGTTGCAGATGTAACGACAACAAATGGTGATTTGTTGCCACCTGAAGAAAACGAAGAAAGTAATATTGTAATAGAATGTAATAGTAGTATAAACGTTTTAGTAAAAAGATTTTATTAAAAGGAGATAGAAATGGCTATTGAAAGCTATAGAGCTGATCATGTGTACTTCAGTCGTTTAGAAGGGACTGCTGGTACACCATCGACAACAAATTTTTTTGAAGGACATGGAAAATTTATAATGCCAGATTCGAATTATAAATTTGAGTCTAACGCAGGTAAAACAGGAACAGGAGAAGCAGGCACAAAACAAGTATTGCAGGCTACATCAACACCCTGGTCATATGAAACTGAAACATTTTCAGAAATATGCTATTTGTTAGCCTATACAATGGGCCGATCTTATTCAGTTATAAGTACGACTGTAGAAAGGCACGATATAAGACATTTACAGGTCAACGATTTGACATTACCTACATTTACAATAGAATATGGTAAGTCAGGATCTAATTATGTTTTAGGCGGTTGTACAATAAATGAGCTTACATTAAATTTTCAAGTTGGTGGAAATGGTATAGCAAAATGTAATGTGTCTGGTTTTAGTTCTAAATACAGAAAAGTTGACAACGCATTTGCGCTTAATGCTAGCGGCTCTATAAGCTCAGGTGTAACAGATTTAACAAGTGAACCTTTGTTAAATTATCAATGCTTGAAAGTTTATTTGGGTAGTGGTGTTGACGCTTTGACAGATGCAAGTTCACCAGATTACACAGGTGAAAACTTAACTGGAACACCAACAGAATTAACATCAACAGCTCTTGTAAGTAGTGTTAGTTTTACTATTAATAACGGCATGAACGAAGATGACCAAATAAGAGCGGGTGGTTGTGGAGTAAGAAATTATTTCAAACGTGGAAATAGAAATATAACAATGGAAATGGCTATTCATAAAGACGATTCTGTTTTTGATACAGATGCGGCCTTAATAGCAAATACACAATACGCTGTTGAATTGTTGTGGAATGGTCCATTAATTGACAGTACAAACCCATATTCTTTGGATATGATTTTTTACAATGTACAATTAAATCAAGCTCAACAAGATGACGGTACACCAATAAGCAAAACAATACCTTTTAGTGTATTTGAAGATTCAAACGGTACATCATTAAGATGTTTTGCTCAATCTGAAGTTTCAACTCAATATAACGGGTAAATATGATTAGTTTAATTAGAAAAATATGCAATTATCTTTTAGATGTAACCGAGAACAAAAAAGGGTTTGAGGTTGATTGCGAAAGATGTGTTGAAATAACTGATAAAAACGCGTTTAATAAAAATTGTAGTGGGTATATCTATTTCAGATTGCCCACGTCACAAGAAAAACGTGACTGGAAGTTTTACGAGTTAAGAAAATCAGAGTCTAGTTTAAAAAAATTAAAAGACGAGGCTATTGATACAGAAAAACTTTATCAGATTGTTATGGAAGAAAAGATTATTCCTTTTGCTGAGAAGGTAATTACTAAAGTTAAAGGGTATAAAAAGAACGGTAAAGAAATGGGGCTTGAATATGTCAAAAAATATTACGAATCTCATTTAGAAATAGTTTGCCAAGCCGCTTTTGGTGAAAATGCAACTGGTAAAAAAAAAGACTTGACTTAAAAGAGTTTGTTGAAATATTAAAAAGTTTAATAGTAGTTGATAAAGATGGTAAATCAAAAAAATTCGAGTTTCCTACAGGTTGTGAGGGCTGTAATAGCAAAATTGAATGGGATTGCCATCACTGCCAATGGAGAATCAATTATTGGAAATATGATGAAGTCAGGTATTATTTCGAGTTGGCACATTGGGATAAAATAGGATATGTAGACTTAAGAGAATTGAGTCCTAGCTTAGATCCTATGGATTTTACAAAAATTGATCTAGTAAGAAAGATATTATAAATGGCACTATTTAGCAAAAAAGGCGAAATGACATCGACTATAAAAGTCGGTTATGATGGAAAAGATGCTGAAAAGGGTCTATCAAAATTAAAAGGCACTGTAAATACTGTTATTTCTGCATTCGCTTTGCAGCAAATGGCTTCTTATACATTGGAGCTTGCTAAGTTAGGGGCCACTGCTCAAACTGTAGATAAATCATTTAATAAATTTGCAGCTGATAGAGGCAAAAACGCAGATCAAATGATGAAAGATATGCGCAGAGCCACTTTGGGAATGGTTAATGATTTAGAGCTACAACAAAAGGCGATGCAAGCCATGATCAGTGGGGTATCGTTTGATGACATGATAACAGCAATGGAATTTGTCACTAAGTTTGCAGCTACTACAGGGCAAGATGTTAATGTTAAAATGCAGTCTGTTATGACAGGTCTTGCTCGTAAAAGTGCCCAATTTCTTGATGATGTTGGTATCCAGGTTATGGGAGCTCAAGATGTTGTAGGGGCTGCTATTGATCAAATGAAAGAGAAAATGGGTCAATTTAACGTAAGTGCAGAAGACACGAGCGCTAAAGTAGGGCAATTAAAATCAAATTTTGATAATTTAAAATCTACTATAGGACAGCAATTAGTCCCAACTTTTAACGTTTTAATAGATGTAGCAAATGAATTTTTGAAAGTTGAAGATAGCAAGAAAATAAAAGAAGTAAACAAAGAAATTGAAGAACAAGAAGATGCTTTAAGAAGTTTATATGACCAGCTAATAAAAGGGCCTGGTGTTTTTGGAACATTTGCAAACAAAATTGACAAAATATTTGGTGGCTCTGATTTATTAGACGAAAAAAGATTAATGCAAATGATTGATGTTGGGGAAAAGGAGTTAAAGAGACTAGAAAAGAAAAGACAAGAAATATCAAAATCAGAACAACCTTCAACATTGAAAGAGGCGTTGGCAAGGCAAAGGCTTACATTTAAAGAGCTGAGGCAAGAAGAAAGAGATAGCCAAGATAAAATAGATAAAGAAAAAGAGAAAAACAGAAGAAGGCTAGAGGAGGAAGAAAGAAAGGCAAACCTAAAAAGAGTAGAAGAAAATAAGAAAACTCTTGAATGGTTAGAAGCTCAGGAGTCAGAGTTTGTTAATACTCTAAGTGCATTTCAAGGTCAAACAAAAGATGTTTATGCAGAAACCGCAAAAAGTAGGACAGAAATAACAAAAGAAGAGTGGGAGAGACAATTTGTTGTAAGCCAAGATGCTATAAACAACTTAAAAGTTTTAAGAGCAGAATCAACAGAAAATCAATTTGATGAAGAAATAGAAATTACTAATCAAAAATACAATGAATTGCTTGAGATATATGCAGGTAATGAAGAAATGATTAATCTGCTTGTGGAGGCTAGGGGGCTTGAAAAGGCTGAAATAACCAAGCGTATAAACGAACAGATACTTGAAGACGAAAGACTTGCAGCTCAAGAGAGACTCAATTTGTATAATCAAGCTTTGGATGGAGCTTCTACTATTGCTGGAGCTATTGGTCAAATACAAACAATGTCAACAAATCATCAACTAGCTGAATTAGATCGACAGTACGCAGGCAGAAAAAATGACGAAAAAGCAATGAAGGCATATGAGCGAAGACGCGCTGATCTAATGAACAAAGCAGCTCAAGACTCATATAATATGGCATTGTTTCAACAGGGTGTTGCTGTTGCAAAAACAACAGCATATGCAGCGTCTACAATTGCGGCTAGTGCAGAAAGTGGAGCAGAACAATCTGGATGGATTGGGGCTTTATTGGCTGGTGTTGCTGCTGCTGCTGAAATGGCTGTTTTTATTGCAATGGCAGCAAGTGAACCTGTGCCAAGCGCACCAACGTTTCAAACTGGTTTAGATCCTGCTAGTTTTTCAAGGGGGCGTGATTCTTTTATGGGTATGATTAATCCAAGAGAAGCGATTATACCAGAGCCACAAAGTGCGATGCACAGAGAAGAAATTACATCAATTATTAATAACACTGCTAATACTAAAATGGGTGGAAGCAATAAACAAGCTCCAGTAGTTTATAATTTTTATGGTGTGTCAACAGATACAGTTTTGCAAGCTCAAACACAAAACCAAAGACTTAACAGAAAGACTTTGAAACTATGACATATCAATTAAAACCAAAATTGCCAACTGGTGCAACATATGGAAGTGGTCAAATAACATTTCCAACTACAAATATAGAAGTTAGTTCTGATTTTAAAAATTATGTAGAGACTATAGATATAGAAATAAGACCAATGTATATCATGAAATATGATGGATTTGATGCAAAAAAATACAAAGCTCATGAAGAAAATATTAGATCTATCGACATAATGTTGGTTGGAAATTTACCTAGATTTTTACATGAACAACTTTATCAATTAGCAATAGCAACAAACGGAGCAGGAATTGCAATAGAGTTTTATGATGATTTTGCGACAGGAACCGATGCGAGTCCAATATCTTATACGTGCAGGTGGGTGAATGCTGGTGATTTTGTAGAATCAAATGTAATACAAAACGGTGGATCAATTCAGTTAATAGCTTTTGATGCTCCTGAAGATGTTGTTTTTGCTGAATACCAAGAGACTATAGATGTCCCTGCTAGTACTTTGGATTGGCAAGAAAACATAGCGGAACAAACAGAAAATTATTTAGAGGTAATAGGTAATTAATGGCCTGGCTATCTTACGAAACAACAAAACTTACTTTTGAGGATTTAATAGTACCTACTTTCCCAAATCAGGTAGGGGCTAGTTTTTATAGTATGCCAACAGAGAAACCTGAATATGTAACTACTGAAAGATTACAAGGCACTACTGAAATAGAACAAAATATTGTTGGGTTAAAATACACAGATAGAACTACAGTATATGATTTTTGGAATACTACATTAAGCAAGGGCTTGTATGATTTTACTTATGTTGATCATAGAAATAGATGTTTATTTAATTCGCATTGGAAAACATGGAAAGAAAGATGGAAAAGACGAAACGGATGCACTTATGACTTAAATATACCTATTGAATCCCCTATAACTTGGACCCCCCCAGTATGGGCGTTTTATCCTATGTTAAATCAAAGCGCGACAGATTTGTATGAGTTTACCACATATGATGGATCAGACAATTCAAAAACACTTACAATAGGAAATTTAGGTTCAAAAGTTATAGGAACAAGTGCACAGAGGTCTAATGGATACGCATTAAAAATAACAGATGGAAGTAACGCATTGGGTGCATCTTCAACAAGTTTAGATTTAGAGTTTAGTACATCAAAAAAAAGTTTTTCTTTATTCGGCCAATTTACATCAAGAAATCTAAACGTAGGATTTATAGATTTAATTAGAGTTGAAAATAGTTCAACTGGTGATTATGTGGCTGTACAATTTAAACGTGAAGGCACTGACACTTACACAGTTTATGGTGATATAAATGGAACGACATATTCAGAATTAGCCGTTGATACTGAAATTGTTGAAATACTATGGTACGACTTTTGTTTTACGTATGATGATAATAATCAAAAAGCATATATATATGTTTGGCCTTACGATGAATCTAGTTTTACTAATTATACGGTTGACGAGGCGACTATAGGCAATGTTTTTGCGGTTGACAGTGTTGGGGAAACAATATCAAGCTCTTTTGATACAATAAAACTTTTGTATGAACAGGGCAACATATTAATTGCAAATGACATTTATTTGCAAAACCCAATGATATTTGACGGATTTTTAAGCCCTTTAGGTTTTAACTATATGAGAAGACTTTGCCATATATGGAATAACAAAACGGAGATTTATCCAAAATGAGTTTTAACAAAACTTTAGTTGCTAACATAACATTGAATAGTGAAACAATTTTTATTACAGATAGAGATCAACTTGCTTTAGATGGTAACACATATTTAAACGTGGTAACAAGCTGGGGAGATATCGAAAAATACGGCAATATTTTAAGCTTTGAAAACAATGTAAGTAATTCACTAGAAATAGTTTTAAATACAGGAGAAGAGTATTATAATAGTGGTTATATTTTTTCACCTACTAAAAATTGGAACAACTCAATAATAGAAATAAGAGTTTGGGAAGATGGAAAAGCTCAGTTTACAGATTGTACATTATATGGAAAAGGTGTTTTAAAAAATTATATAATTGATGTAAATAGAATTAAATTTTCTATTGATATTACAGATCAAAGAGATTTAAAACTTTTTCCTCCTGTGTTGGTAAGAGACCAGTCGAACGATACATATACACAATTCAACTTTAAATCAACTGTAGTGTCAAATGTTATTAATGTTACTGATTCAACTGGATTTGTTGTTGATGATTTTTTATACCTAGAAAATGATGTACTTGTTGGTGAATATGCTAGGATTAAAGAAATAAATAGTAATGATATTACGTTATATGAAAATTTAACTGTTACTTTTTCAGATAGCTCTTTAAGAAAAAATGTAGGGTATAAAGCTTTTATATACACACCTGACAAATTTATAAACAAAACGATACCAGTTAATATAGGCGATTTGTCAGATTCTGATAGTGGAAATTTTGCTAAAACAATAATAACAGATGCAAATTTACCCAAAAAAATATGTTATGATACACATTCACAAGCCAGCGTTGACAGTCCTGGTGTTTGGGAAAATGGTACAAAAAGATTTTTTGAAGCAAAGAAACAATTTTCAGTAACTGGCACATTAAGCAAAGCAAGTACTGCAGGTTCAACTTATGTTTATTTTAACAATCCTGGTTTATTTTCTCCAGGCCAAAGAATATACATAAGTGATGGTGCAAATTCTGAAACTTTTGTAATAAAAAGTTTTGTGTTTTTTGTCGTCCCTGGGGGTAGTAATGGTGATGAAAAATATGGTAATTATGCAGCTGTGGCAGATAGATCATTGACCTACAATCATAGTGCAGGGACTGTTTATAAAGCGGTTAAAGATGAATATCAAATTGCCTCTAACAATAATGGCTTTTTTTCAACAAGTTCACAAACGTTAACCACTGCTTCTGCAATGTCTTCAGGTGAAAATGTTAGCCTAGTTACTTTGGAAGCTTCAGATATGTACAAATTAGAGTTTTACGATAACACAATTACAGACAATGATTTTACAAAGTTGTATCAAGTTGTTTTTACTGCCGGAAAAGAAAAAATGTTATTGATACAAAGACCTGACTTTGATAATAATCAAATTTTGGTGCAACGTGGATTCGATGGCACAACTAAAGAAGCTCATTTAACTGGTAAAACATTGTATTTAAGTGATACATATGCAAATAGAAATGTGCTTTATTTTAGGGGTAGATTTGATCCTGTAGGGTTATGTAATGGGTATTATAGTGATGGCTTTTATTCAGACATTGGACCTAAATTAGTAGGAGTTTTGGAAACAACATCCATGCAAGATGCCTTATCAGATGCTTCACATGATAAAATAGAAGTTATATATGATAAAGATGATTCAACATATTTGTATTATAAAGTCAATTTTGCTATGGGTGATGACGATTCTTTTAACGCTTCACACGAATATCAAATTGCAATGCTATTTGACGAAATAGAACTAGATGCTGAAGTTCAACAAGTAAAACCAGCATTTAAGGGTTATAGTAAAATTACAGGCCAAAATACAAGCGAAGCTGCTGCACATGTTATTGGTGCTATTATATATTTTACTAAAAGCGCAGACGAATACAACCAAATAACATCACAAGATACTAGTAACGCTGCAAGTCCTGAGAGAACTGTTTTTTTTAGCACAGATATGTATGTAGGGCTTGAAACTTCAACAACTGTTTACACTAGAGATACATACAGCAATTTAGAAGCAAGTGGTAGTAATATAATACCTTTTGGAGTAAACGACCCAACAACAAGCACTGGTTTTCAATTTTCGACATTAAAAGACTTAAATAATTTACCTAAGATAATTCTTGCTTCGTTGGTTGGTGGTACTGTTTATTTTGATGGATACACTGAGTTTTACATTTATAATGTTGGTTTATGGATAGATTTTTTCGTGGATTTTACAAAGGAAAATATTGTAACTCCTACAGTTGGCAGGAGATCAACTTCAGATCTAACAACAGTAACGGGTAAAAGCTCAGGTCAAACAATGTCTAATCCTGTGGATGTGTTAGCTTATTTGTGTTTAGAAGAGCTGGGATATTCTACTACTGAATTTACATCAAACTGGTCAACTGAAAAAACATACTTTGATAACACGGGCAACTTTGCAGATGGTGTGGCTCCAAAAGTGGCTTTTAGCTATGGATTAGAAGATAGCAGAGTAGGGGCTTTTGAGTTTTGCCAAAATCTAGCATCAAATTTTGGTTTGCAAATTTATAAAACAGATGATAATAAAATTGGTTTGATTAATGTGCATGAAATATATAAAAACACACCATCCACAGTAATAGATATACCAATTGAAGATATAATGTTTTTAAGAGGTAGCGGTCAAACTAGAATGACTATACAACAAACTGGTAATGAACTTTTATATAATGATATTATTGTAAAATGGCGCAGGAACAATTCAACAGACGAATATCAAGATGTTTATGTTTTGCCGGAAACTTACACATTGGAAAAATCAAGTATAACATTAGCAACTGCGAGAACCAATTATAACAATGGGGTTAAGTCAACTTTAGAAATTGAAACACCTTTTATTTATAATGAAAACGATGCCAAAAGATTAGCTGAAATAATTGCAGACGACCAGGCCGAAACACATCTGTTTGTGACTGCTTATTTGTACTTTGATTATTATGTTGACCAAGGGTTAAGCAGTCAATTAGAAAGAGGGCAAGTAATAAGTTTTGTTGGTTCTTATGGCGGTGTTGATTTTGCAAATACTAGAAAATTTTATATACAAAATGTTTTTTATCACGATACTGCAAGAGAAATTGAAATACAATGTAAATCTATAGATCCTATATCGGAGTTTTAATATATGGCAACAACTCAAGTTAAAATAACAAGAATACAAACTGCTAGCCCTACTAGTATAAATAATGGTCAAACTGCAATGGAGACAGTGGCCGGTCAAGATGCTGATTTGTCTTTTCCTATGCACTTTCACAAAATTGGTGATACTGTTTATAAACATTTGGCAAAAGACCAAGCGGCTAGAGTCACAACTTTAGAGGCTACAACAAGCTTGAAGCTTGCAAGCGGAGCGACAATTAACGAATTAAGCACAGATGGAACCTTGGCAGGAGATAGTGATACTGCTGTTCCAACAGAGCAAGCTGTGAAAACTTATGTTGATGGATTAATTGCAACTTCAGATTATTGGGATAGGTCAACAAGTCCAAACTACACCTATTTACAAAACACTGGTGACGTTTTAGGGCTAGGCAATGCAACTACTGAATCATGGACCGACAACGCAATTGATTTTGGTGGTAATGCTATATTGGGTGGTGGCAACACCTTAGGAATGTACCAAAATTTGTACAATGATGGAGCTGAAAAGACAAGAACAGCAGCAGAAAGTTCAGCAATAACAATGGTGCAAGGGTCTATGCTGTTAAGAGCTTATGATACAGCTACTGTTGACACTACACCAACTAACCCGAACCAGATTACAATAAATCCTATAAGTACAACTTTTAACGCTGCTAGTATAGATGCTGATTTTATTGTTAATTACGATTCGGGGCGGGCGTTTTTTGTAAATGGTGCAGATGGTAATGTAACAGTGGACAACAAACTTGGAATTGGTGTTGTTCCAGTGTACAATTTACAAGTAAACGCGGCTGCTGATGTGACAGCGGGGATAATACCTGGATCTTCAGCTGATAATTGCACAATGATTTTTCGAGCAAGTAACAATTGGCAGATTTTGTCAGAGCCATTTACTGATAGCATGTATGATTTTGGTATTAATTTTAACCGTAATATTAACACAGGTGAGTTTTACATAGCGCACAATGGTTCTAAAAAATTTATTCTTGATGAAAATGGTAATGTTGGTATTAATGAACAAAGTCCAGTTTTAAAATTAGATGTAAAAGGCCCTAATTCTAATGGTATTAGGTATACATCTACTGGGTCTATTATAAATGTTTTTGGTGCATCATCTACAGGTGGTTTTATTGGTACTACGTCTAATCATGATTTGGAATTTTATACTAATGCATCTCAAAAAATGGTTATTACATCGGCTGGTAATGTTGGAATTGGTGTTGCTCCAAACTCAAACTGGACAGAAAAAGCTATCGATTGGGGTAGTGGTGCAGTTTGGGGAAACTCATCAGAAATGTATTTTGGAGAGAATTTATATGATGACGGTGATATAAAAGCATATGCAACAGGTGCGTCAAGTTATATTTCATGTCAAGGTGGTGCGATACAATTAAAAGCTTTTGATACCGCAACGACTGGTACTACTCCAACTAATCCAAATTATTTTCAACTATCACCTACATCAACCGTAATAAATGTCAGCCAAGACGATATAAACACATTAATATATTATGATTTAGGTATCGGATTGTATTTAGATGGTGGTAATGGTCGTACCGGAAATAGAACAAGTACACCACTATCAAACGTTGGTACAACTAGTAATAATTTTGATTCAAATTGGAATGGTTTTCATATTTACAGTTCTAATAGAGCAGCGCTTGTAGTTGAAGGCACAGGACAAGTACCAAATGGAGTTGGATATCCAGGAGCGGGGTTATATTTAGTTGATAGGGTACAAACTACAGATAATAAAATATTATCATTAGAAGCTTATAATGGCAATATGAGATTTGGAAGATATGAAGATGACAATTTTGCAACATATGTTGATATTTTAGAGCTATCAAATACAATATTTTATGTTTATGATAGAGATTTACTAATATATGATACAACGAAAAGTTTTGGTTTTAATAGTACTAATTTTGAATATGCCAATTCTGGTGATATGAAACTTGTAACACCAACTAGCAAAACTTTATTTTTAGAAGAAGAAGTTTATAAGGACATACAATTTCCAACAGGAAGCGCAAAAGTCCCTGCTAGCAACGCACCAACATGGACCACATTTTCGACAAACACAAATAAATATACATGGGCTGTTAATGATTATGCAGATTTGCAAGCAAATGAAGTTATACACGAATTTAAAGAAGGTAGTGATGTGCAATGGCATATACACATTTTCACAAACGGTTCAGACGGAACTGATAGATATGTTAAGTATATTATATATTTTGACATAGTAAATAACGATGGTACATTTAGTGAAAGAAGTGTCACAAGTGAGATTACTATACCAGCCTCAACAGCAGATCGAACACATATTATACAAAATATTGGAGTCGCTGCGACAGGATTGGGTATAGATATTGGTGCAGATGTTACATGTAGATTAAAAAGAGAAACTGCGTCAGGTTCAGCACCTACTAGTGATCCCTTTGTATCAATGGTTGGTTTGCATGTAGCTTGTGATACCCTCGGATCAAGAACAATGACAACAAAATAAAAAGGAGAATAAAAATGTTAAGAAACGGGATTGAAAAGACAAAAATTGTGGCGTTAAAAGCAAACGAAAAAGAAATAACTTTTAGGGTTGAACATTTACATGTTGATAGCACAGAAGAGAATAAATTCAGACTAAAAGAAGTTGAATTATCCGTTAGATCAGAATTGAGAAAAGAAGCTGCAAGAAAGGTAATGCACGAATTTGAAAATTATGAATTGTCAAACGAACAAATACTTAATTATTTAAATTTGTCTACGATTGAAGAGTTAGAAGATAAAGTAAATGCAGGTGAAGTTCAATTAGAAACTGTAAAAAGAAATTTATTGCAGAATTTGAAAGATGAAAGATCAAAAGAATTAGTTGAAGCTGATGAAATGTTTTTAAATGAAAAGGTTGGTTATGTTAAAAATGTTTTGGAGGAAATACAATTAAGATTTCATGATTATGAAAATTTTACAAAAACTGTAGAATAGTTGCTATATATTTATATATTAAATTATATTAATAAAAAGAAATAAAATATGTATTTTACTTTTAGGAGATAAGGCATGGAAGAAAAACAAACAACAATTCAAGACATTTTGAATACAATTAATACAAACGCGTCTATTTTTCAAGAAAAGCAAGCGGAATGTAACAATGTATATATCCAACTCAAAAAAAATACATTGGCACTAGTAGAAAACATTTCAGCTATAAGCCAAAAAAACGCAGAACTTGAAAAAGAAAATGCAGAATTAAAATCAAAGCTTGAAAAAAGCGAGAAAAAACCGAAAAAGTAATTCAACAAGGCTAATTATGAGCGATCAAGATAATCGGATTGTTAGATTAGAGGAACAAATGATTGAGGCTAGGAAAGACATAAAAGACAACGCCTCACACATCATAAGTATAAAAAAAGAATGTATGGACAAATGCTCTCTTGTCGATCAACTGTTTATAAAATTTTCAGAATTAGATAAAAAAGTTCAAGAACTGCCCGAATTTGTAAGGGCAGTTGTTAAATCTATGATTAATGAAACCAAGCTGTCTATTATAGCATGGGTTGTCACAGTAATAATAGGTTCAACAATTAGTACGCTGTCGTTTTGGTATATGATAGATAAAGATTCAAAAAACGAACAGCAAACTATTTTTAAAGCACATGTCGACAAAAAAATTCTTGAACTTAAAAACGATCTGCTGGAAAACAATATAAAAAAATGATACCAGGATATACATTAACAATATTTTTGATATTTTCTTTCTGCATCTTTTTTTTAGCTTTTTTTAATAGAAAATATTGCAGAAAGAAATTGATAACAGTTAATATATTTTGTTTGTTTTCTGGACTGGTACAAATTTGGTCCCTTGAAACACTTGGCAATGTTCCAGCATGGGACTTTTTTGATGGGACTACTCTTAATATTAAGTTTGGTAAAATTTATTTAGAGGACGTTTTATTTATTCCAGCCTGTACAACATTATTTTACTGTTTCAAATACTATATTAATCGAATTAAAGATTATTTAAGAGATAATTATATACTACATTTATTTACAATTTTTGGTTTGATTGGTGTTGTGCAATGGTTATACTCTACAGGAGGCACAGGGGCGCGTGAATTGATTGTAGTATACTCAATGCTACCATTGGTCATATTTTTACATCTTGTCGATAAATGGCGTTTACAGCTCAATTACACGGCTATGTATATCACACTTGGTTTTGTATGCCTAGTAGGTTTTGGGTGGGATCTGCTAAACGTTACGTTATTAAAACACTGGTTTTATAATACAGATTGTAATTTACTATCACAAAGAGGATTCTTTTTCAACAATTTGCTTCATACATCTATTTCAATAGGCTATAATATAGCAGGTTTTATTTTCTTTTATTCTGTTGATACTATAGTGGGACATTTTATACACCTCAAAAATAAAAGCATAATCCACAATAACGGCAAATATTAATCAAATAACCATCAAATAGTATATTGTTTATTTTCAACAACTTACAAATAAAGCTAAAATTATTTTAAAAAAAAATCAAATAAAATTACTTTTTGTGTTGACTTTTGTACCCAATTGTTGTATATTTATAGTGTAGAGATTAGGAAACACAATTAAAGAAAGAAGGATAAGATGAAAAGAGAGGAAGCAATAGCACAATACTTAACATCAAAAGAAAATTATTCAAGTGCATGTTTAGCCTGTGAGCAAGATAGAATAAAAAATAGAGATTCAAGAAGAAGAGCATATCAAGCTTTAAAGTTGGCAGAAATTGATTTAATTGATATTTCATTTGATATAATTGAAAAAAGATTAAATAAGAATGGTAAATTTGGAAGTTTGTTAAATGAAATAATATCAAATCCAACTTTAAGAAATGAAGCTGCAAAACTATCTTTATTATTAAAATAAACTAAATACCTTTTTCCTGGCATTGGGAAAAAGGTATCATATTGCTGACGTCAGCAAAACGATCGGAGATAAAAATGTGTAAAATATTTTTAAGAATTATACAAATATTGTTTTTTTTTCATAAAATACACCACATTCATTTTTCATATGGTTTTAAATTACCATTTTTAAAATATGGTGTATTTAAAAATTGTAAAATTTATAAAATTAGAAAAAAGCATTACCACAATTGTACAACAACAGGTATTTATTAAAATGAAACCACACGAACAATGTAAAAAAGCAGGGCTTTCGAGTCTTTTAAAATAAAAGGGAAATAAATGCTAACAACTACACAAATAATATACTGTTTTATTTTGCTAATTATTTTAGCAAAGTTTTTTAGAGACATTTTAAGAAAGGATTAGATGATGAGAACACACACTATGAGAGAAATTAAAAGTTGGTCAAGAAATGGATAATCGCACTCTCGAAATGTTAAAATACAAAGACAAAGAAAATGACAGGCTAAAAAAAGAATTAGAGTATTATAAAAATTTTAGCCTGGAATTAATAAATAAATTACAAGACATTGTTGATAAAAACAAAAAAACAGAAACGGCTAACAATTAAAACTTGCGTGTTAAATCCGTATTTGAAGTTAATACGCAAACATGCGCTTAACGACTAGTTGTGAACAAGTTTGGAGTAATAATGAATAGTGATATAAAAAGAGGTTTAAATTTAGCATTAAAAATATTAAACAATCAACAACGTTGTAGTTTAGAATGGGAGTTGATGACTGATTGTGATGATGGTCAATATATAGATTTTGAGGTATTTAAAACGGAATTAATCGAAGCACTCCAAACCAATACACAACTACAAAAGGTTGAAAAAAGTTGCTACAACTGTGAATTTGACGAAGATAATCATCCTGTAGCTGGTATATGTTTGGCGTGTGAAGAATATTCAAAATGGCAACTTTCAACAACCGTTTAAGGTTCGTTGTTTGCAATTTAAAAAATTAAGATATTATAGTTTTTCGCCTAAAGAGAAAGAAGGAAAAAATTGGATAAAAAAACAGTAGAAAGGTGTTTGAATATAGCAAAAGGTTGCCATGATTATAATGGTGGTCATCACGGTGAAGTTGAAAATAAAATATACCATCATGGTAT
>Ga0099850_1000325_pt1 | contig 21232 bp, 31 predicted proteins | sample CB_VirMetaG_5_FD_79182 | JGI IMG/M metagenome (GOLD analysis project Ga0099850, IMG submission 79182) | Freshwater to marine saline gradient viral communities from Chesapeake Bay - CB_1508_1D Viral MetaG | ecosystem: Environmental > Aquatic > Marine > Coastal | place: USA: Chesapeake Bay... | reverse complement strand
GCGCGAGAGGTCAGCGCCCGAGAAGTAGGTGAGCAAGAGGTTGGCACCCGAGAGGTCGGTGCGCGAGAGGTCAGCACCCGAGAGGTCAGCGCCTGAGAGGTCAGCGCGCGAGAAATCGGCGCCCGAGAGGTCGGCGCCCGAGAGGTCGGCGCGGGCTTTGATCGCCCACTGGACCGCCAACCTCACCTTTACAGAGTGCAGCGTGTCGTCTGTGGCGTCGATTTCCGCCGTGAACTGGGCCTTGCCGTCAAAGCGGTTGGGCACGTCAAATTTAAGCATGGTTTTTCACTTCACATTTCGCACCGCATCACCAATACCTCCCAGTGGATATCGTGGTGGTGACAATATGCAGCGCAATCAAACGCGACGACAGCGGAACTGCCGGCGGTTCGATCAGGCCAAGGTGGACCATCACTTGATAGCGAATTTCTTTGAGGCGTTCTTTCAGTGACATTTGACAATCTCCAGTTCATAGCCGTACACCCGCAGCAGCTCGTCAAGCGTGACGACGGTTGGCGAAATGATATTATTCTCAATGTAGTAGACGTGGTTCTTTGACAGCCCAGCAGCTTTCGCCGCCTGTCGCTGCGTTAACCCGGCTTCCTCGCGGCACTGCGTAATCATGGAGCACCACTCGTTCTTTCTCAGTTTTTTGTATCGGCCCATTATTTGATCCTCCTTGGCGGGTCCATCGGGAAGCACGGGTACCCACACTCTTTCCAGTCGAGGGCCGCGTCAATTTCTTTATTGACTGCGTGCGTTAGTAAAACAAAAAGCAAAACGACAACGCCGGCCCATCCAAAAATTTTACTCATCTTTGTAACGGGGAACAAAACCAGTGAACTCTTCCGGGGCGGCGGCTTCATCGCCGTAGAATAGCTTGGTCGGCAGGGTCTGGTTCATGCCTTTGATCTCCTCTTCCCATAAAAGCGCTAGCGCCGTGGCCGTTGACATTTCTCCGTGTTTCTTGAGCCACGCAACCGCGTCTTCGGTTTTAATTTCTTTGGTTTTGATACGGTCTTTTAAAATTTTGATGTAAGTCATTTTGACAACCCTATATTCCATCCAACGTAGACTACGTTTTCTTCTCGGTGAATTGGCACCCCAAATTTTTTGATCCCCATCAGCGCGTCGACGTAGCCCTGCTGGAAATCGGTTTGTGGCGGGTCTGCTGTAAACCCGTGCAGCGTCACTTCGATGTCAAATCGGTTTTGTTTGTAATCCAACACCGCTTGCTTGAAGCCGTCGCAATGTGATTTTTTATTTTTACTCATCCTTTACTCCATTGCTAATCCGCAGACTGGTAACCAGCGCGCACTTGGTTCGTTCGTTGAACCACGCTTCGCCCATTTCGATTTTTACAGCCTTGGTATCAAGCGTCGAGCGTATCGTTTCGACTTTTTTTAAGCAAATGGTGTTTGCTGATCCAAACAAAAAATCCTGTTTGGAAACGTCCATCGCTTCAAGCACCTCTTTTTTTAAAGCGTCGCGGCGCTGTGACAGCTCTTTGATTTTTGAGTCAAGTTGAATGAATTCGTCTACTGTGTTCTTCATCGCGTTTCTCCTCATGCGACATTCTTGATTGAGTTGACGTCGGCCGTTTTAAAAATGTAGTCGGCTGCCTTTTGTGCGGCGGCCGCCGCTTGAACGATGGCTCTGTTGTCGTCTTTTAAAATTTTAAGCCACGAGGCGAGGTAGCTGGCGTGATCCTCACGCGGCTCGGCGCTGATGCCGAGGCTGCCGCAGATGAAGGCCGCGCCCATCTCGGCGACTAACTCTTCCTTGGCGTAGTTCTTGGTGCCGAAGCCGGTCTTGAGGTTGCGGTCCAGGCGGCTCTCGTGACCGGTCATGTGGACGTATTCGTGCGCCAGGGTGGCGTAGTACGCCTCCGCGCTGTGGAAGTCCTCGAAGGCCGGCATCTGGACGTAGTCCATGCTCGGCACATAAAAGGCGCGACCGCCGCCGTGGCGAGTGTCGAAGCCGACGGTGTCGAAGAACCGCTGCGCCTCGGCGTCGCGCGCGTCCGGGTTGGGGTCTTTGATCTCGGCGTTGTACTTCTCCGGCAGGCCGTCGATCTGGTTCTGGTTGAAGACGGTGTAGAGGCGGATCAGCGGGATGGTCTTCTCGATTTTCGTCTCGCGGTCCTCGATCTTGAGCGGCTTGAAGAAGACGATCTGCGTGCCCTTCTCGCCGCCGCGCACCTGAGCGCCGACCTCTTGGGCCTGCTTGTAGGTGAACCAGTAACGACCGGCGTGGCCGGAGAGGCCGAGCAGCCAGACGTTGATGCCCTGGTAGGGCTGGCCGTTGGCTCGCAGCGGCAGGCCGCCGATGGCGGTCCAGCTCTTCTGCCATGGGCGCGTGCCGGCTTCGAGGGCGGCGATAATTTTATTCGTAACAATCTGGTAGGTGTCGGTGCGTTTCATGTTGATCTCCCTTTTTGCTGACTTATCTTATACAAAATCTGTACCGCGCCGTCAAACAGTGAAACCGCTTCAGCCTAGTTGATGCGGTCGAACAGCGCGGCGACGTCGGCAGGAACGTCGTCGGCGACGATGTAGCTGTGCTTGTAAACTTGGCCTTCAGCGGCGAAGTTCTCGCCGCCCATGGCGATGATCTCGTCGAGAAAGTAGAAGCGCGAGTAGTCGCTACCGTTATCGGTCAGTTTAATTGTGTTCGAATTGTGCATCTCGACGCGGCAGATGATTTGCCGGATAACCTGCTTGGCGGCGAGGGTGTTCGTGATAGAGCGGTTCATGTGGTGACCTCCTGTATTTGTCTAATTTTCTTATACAGGTGTTGTACCATTACTTGCAACACTTTTTTGTGTTAAAAATAAAAAAAAATTAAGCCTGTGAAATTGGCGCTTGCGTTTGCTACTAATTCGGTGCAGAACCAGTACCCGGGTTACAATCGAATCAGATTTTAAAAATTCAGTTCGACGAGGTTGACATGGTTCAAAAAGTGCAGACCCAAATGTGGCTGACCGCCGACACGCACGCTGCGTTGAAGTCGGCGGCGCGTGTTGAGGGCGTCAGCATGGCGCAACTCGTCGATCAAATTCTACAGTCTACCCTGCCCGCTCGGATAGAGCGGCACGTTCAAAATCTTGAGAGGATGCGGCGCGCTGCTGGCGAGGTGGCGTGAACACCATTGGTGTCGACCCGGGGTTGCGGGGTGCCATCGCGTGCATTTTTGAAGACGGCCTTGTGGCGGTTGCTGACATGCCGACTTTGAGGGTGATTAGAAACAACAAGACAAAACTTGAAATTGACATTGTTAAGTTGTGCGTGATTTTTCAAAGTTTTGGAATAGCAGAAGCAATGGTCGAGAGGCCGCACGCGATGCCCGGCCAGGGTGTCGTCTCATCGTTTTCGCTGGGCAAGGCGTGCGGCATTATCGATGGCGCTTTGACGGCGATGATGATACCGGTTTCGCATGTTGCGCCGGCAACGTGGAAGCGCGACATGGGATTGAGCTCGGACAAGAACGAAAGCAGGCGTCTGGCGTCACAGCTTTATCCATCCAGTTCTGGTTTGTGGAAGCGCGTCAAAGACGACGGCCGCGCGGAGGCTGTTTTACTGGCCCACTATTTAAGGAGTGTAATGTGAACAGAAGTGACATTTTACAGCAGGCCGACGATCTTATTAACAACGACCGCGCGAGGCAGCACGGCGACGTTAAAAAAACATTTGCTGACATCGCTGCGCGATGGTCGTCATTAACCGAGACGCCGCTTGAGCCGGCTGACGTTGCTTTGATGTTGATTGAATTAAAAGTGGTCCGAGCTGCGCACAATCCGAAGCACGCTGACAACTGGCGTGACATCATTGGCTATGCCGCGCTCGGCGCAGAGGTCGCGGGGGCTGCTGATGCCGAGTAATCTGGAAAAGTTTGGCGTCGAGCACTTGAGTTACAGCCAGGGTGCGATGTTTATCGCCGACCCAGCTAGATGGTGGCTGACGTATGTGTTGGGCCATCGCGAGCCGTCCAACGCGGCCATGGAGCGGGGCAAGGCTGTCGAGTTTGGAGTTGAGCATTTTTTAAAAAATGAATTTGTTGACGTCGACGATGCGATTGACGAGGCCGTTAAATATTTTAATCGTGCTACTGCGTTGCTGGTCAGTAACGAACAGCGGCAGAAGGAGCTTGTTGGTATCCCAGGTATGGTCGCGTGGGGGATCGAGGCGATAAGGCCGCTTGGCGTGCCACTTGGTTATCAAGAAAAAATTGAGATCACGCTCGACGATGTGCCGGTGCCGGTTATTGGCTACATTGATTGGACTTTCGATGGTTTGATCGTTGATCTGAAAACGACAAACAGAATGCCGTCAAAGATCAGCTCGTCGCACCGGAAGCAGGGGGCGCTGTACCGCGCGGCCAAGGGTAATTACGGCGTCCAGTTTTTATACACGACGCCGAAGCGTTCCTGTTTTTTGGAGCTTGAAAATGATCGTCAGGATTTAAACGAACTTCGCCGCGCGTTCCGCGCGATGGAGGCTCTGTGCGGGTTGAGTGACGACCGCGCTGAGATCGAGGCTATCTTGTGCCCAGACTTCGACAGCTTCTACTGGTCTGACCAGCAGACGCGAGACAAGGGGCGAGAGGTCTTCAAAATTTAACTGTCACGCAACGAGGAAAGGAAAAGACAATGGGACTCGGATTACCGACTGGCGGCGGGTCCGCCGATTTTGTGCAGTACATCAAATACAACGCCAAGGCCGGCCGATGGTACTGCAAGAACGATGATGGTGAGGCTGAGGTTAAGCAGCTCACCGCTATTTTTGATTTGGCACAGATCAAAACTGGCAACTTCAAATACGCCGCAGGTGTCGCGCCGGATTATCGGTTTGACAGCAGCGCCGGTGCTTGCGACGCCGCGAGCGACGAGGGTTACAAACGCGGTTTCTATGTCTTGATGTACTCTCCAAAAACTTTGGGCGGCGTTCGCGAATTTTCCAGCAACGCTGGCACCGTGAACGAGGCGATGAACGACTTGTATTCCGCGTTTGAGGCTGCGGCCGAGGCAAAGGCCGGGAAGTGTCCGGTCGTCACATGTGAAGACGTGCAGCCTGTCGAAAACAAACACGGCACGAATTACAGGCCGGTATTTAAAATTCTGAAGTGGGTTGATCGACCCGACGATCTGCCACTTCAAAAGGCTACCGTCGCCACGCAGGGCTCACCCTCCCCCGCGAAGGCGTCGGCAGAGGCTGCGGTCCCGCCTGCGGCTGATGACGACGACGAGTTCTAACTCGCGTCTGGTGCCGCCGGGGTTTGATCACCCTGGCGGCACTTCAACTTTTGAGCATGAGGGTGCTGATGAATACATACAAAAATTTTGCGCCGGCCTTGGTCGAGCTTGGCTACGACACCACGCCGGTGTCGGGTAAGGCTCCGATCCTCAACGGCTGGCAGACCCGCCCCGCCGCCGCGCTTGAGTTTGACCAGCACGCGGAGAAATCGATTGGCGTTTTACTTGGTGGCGCGCACAACCTTATCGCCGTCGACGTCGACGTGATGAACCCGTTCGCCGCGAACTCGATTGAAAAGCTGATCGACGATATCCTTGGATCGGGGCCTCGACGAGTTGGCAAAGCACCGAAATTTTTGATGGTGTTTAAAACCGACCGTCCGATGCGTAAAATTAAGACTGCTGTGTTTGACATTGAGGCTTGCGATGACGACGGCTGCGTCGAGGTTCTTGCGGAAGGCCAGCAGTTTGTGGCCAGCGGCATCCACCCAGACACGTTAAAGAAATACGAGTGGCCCGGCGACAGTCTTTTAGACTTCGCCGCTGCCGATCTACCGACGGTCGCAGTCGACGACGTCGTCAGGTTTATTGAAGCGGCGAACAATGTGCTGGCGCAGTTTGGCACGCCGAAGCGTTCTTCGCGCGGCGGAGGCAGCGTGCCGCCGAGGGGGTTGTCTGCGTTGAATTTGAAGGAGCTGAAGGCCGCTGTTGACGAGATCGAAGAGGCGATGTCGTTCATTCCAAACGAGGACGTCCACTACGACGATTGGGTTCATATGGCGCACGCGATCAAGGGTGCGCTCGGCGAAGCCGGCAGGGATATTTTTTTCAGGTGGTCTGCACGCTCGTCAAAAAATGACGTTGATCAAAACGAACGTGTGTGGCGCAGCATCGGCGACGTAACGCGCGTCGGTGCCGGGTCGATTTTTTACATGGCGGATCGGCACGGTTTTGATCTGAGCGCGCACAGAAGGAGCGAGTGTGCGACCGCAGCCACTACGTCAATGACGCAGTTTGACCCAAAAACCGGCGAGATAATTGATGATGACGATGACCAAGAGCCTTTTAAAATCGGCAGGATGGTCGGTTTTAATCCGCGCTCGATTAAGCCGCGTCGGTGGATTATCGACGGACGATATATCCGAGGTAAGGTGACGCTTACGATAGCGCCTCCTGGGGTTGGTAAGTCGACGCTTACAATGATGGAGGCGCTCGCTGTTGCGGCTGGTCAAGATTTTGCTGGCCGGGAAACAAAAATCCGTGGGCGGGTTTGGATTTACAACAACGAGGACGACGAGGAGGAGTTGCACCGCCGTCTGGTCGCCGCCGCCAAATCCATGCGGATAAATTTAGCCGACATTGAGGACAGGCTGTTTGTGAACTCGGGTGAGACGCAGCCACTGCTGATTGCTCGCGAGGGCGACAGGCCCAGCGAGACGATCATCACAGACCACGTCGACCACTGCGTTCGTCATATTCTCGAAAATAAAATCGATTTGATTTTGGTCGACCCGCTGGTTGAGACGCACACGGTCTCTGAAAACGCGAACGACGCGATGAACCGTGTCGCCCGTGCGTTCCGTCAGATCGCCCAGTTTGGCGATTGCGCCGTTTCGCTGGTTCATCACAGTAGGAAGGTCGCCAGCGGCGACACGAGTTCGTACGCCGGTAACGCCGACACCAGTCGTGGTGCCAGCTCGATTGTGGGCGTGGCTCGCGTGGCGCAGACCATCTACCCGATGACGCGGCGCGACGCCGACAAGTACAACATCGACGACCAGAACGTAAATCGATACGTTCGGCTTGATGACGCCAAGGCCAACCTATCGCTTGTCAGCGCGGAGGCAACGTGGTTCGAGCGTCAGGCTGAGTTTGTACCGCACGGCGCGCTGGGCTTGTCAGGGGACTGGGTTGGCGTGCTGAAGCACGTTGACCTCAGGCCCGACGAGGAGGCCGAGACGGAGCGCAGAGAGGGCTACAGCGCCCTTCTCAGGGCCGCGTGGCAGCACGTCGATGAATTTGATGAGACGACGGTCTACACGGTTGCTAGGCGTCTGGCGTGGAGCGACGCCGGCGAGTTCCATAAGTATCGGGTCGAGCGAGCAGATGCTAAGACGGTGTCGAACACACTTCAGCGGATGCTGAAGAACGCGGCGGAGGCGGAGGTGCAATGGGCGTCGGAGGGCGTGTTTTGTACTGTTGCTATATCTCCGGATGGCAAGAAATTGTGCCGGAAAAAGAGAGGTGTGTGATGGTTTTGAATGTTACTGATCCACTGATCCAAATGGTGTGTTTTTCAGTGGATCAGCCCGGGTTTCTGCGGTTTTTTGCAACTGATCCACGGCGCCTTGTATCAGTGCGTGGATCAGGTTAAAAAAATCGTTTAAAATCAACACTGATCCACTGATCCAACTGATCCACCCGTAGGGGGACGATTTTTTTGGATCAGTCCCCCACGGGGACTTCGTCCCCCCAAAATAAATTGGCAAATAAATTGGCAGCTTGCCAGATTAAATTGGCGGCTTGCCAGATTAGAGGAGAGCAAGATGGCGGCGAGAAAAATGAAGGCAGATCGGATCACAAACCCAGACCCGATTGGCGACGCGACGCACGAGGCGATCTATGCAGCGATCAGGCCGCTTGATCGGGTGGCGCACGAGATGGAGACAAAGTGGGGGGTCGAGCGATTACTGTCGTTAATCAGCCCTGAGACGGCGGCTAAATTTGGAAGCGCCAAGGCTAAGCTGGACTTCGCGATTGACGCAGCCGATCCAGACATGGTTGCGAAGAGAGCCAGCACGATGATCCGGGGATGGCAGGCAATGGACGCGGAGGCGACGGCCGCCGGCAAAAAGCCAATTGCGGAAGAGCTTGAGGTGTGGGTCGGCGAAGACGACGACGGGAACCTGTTCAGCGTTGTGCGCACCGCGCCAGAGGCCACGCACCTTGCCAGAACGGTCGGTGGAAAAATTTATTACCTTGAAGAGATTATCAGGCTGCTGAATTTTTTTGAAAAAAAGACACCGGTTGTGGCGGAAATTAAAAAGCATTTTCCGGGCGCGTCTTTGGTTGGGGTTAGCGAAAGAAACGAATTGAACGATGACATACCATTTTAACACAGTGGACTTGTAAAATGTTTTGGAGTATGTTTTGCGGATGAAATTTTACATCTACGCCTTGATTGACCCGCGCGACCTCAAGCCTTTTTACGTTGGAAAAGGCACATCGGCGCGCCGTTTTAATCACATGAAAAATATACCCAACAGCACCGTGGGGCCGAAGGGCCAAAGAATTGCAGAAATTGTTGAAGCCGGATTGACCGTGCAGCCGGCCGTTTTGAGCTGGCACGAGACTGAAGAAGAGGCCTACGAGGCTGAGAGGAAAAAGATTGCTGAGATCGGGTTGGAAAATTTGACAAACAAAGCCATTGGCGGCAATGGCGGCAGGAAAATACATCAGGTTAAGTTGACTTCAAAACAGGAACAGTTTGCGCAACTTGTGGCCGCCGGCGAAAGCCAAAGCGACGCTTACCGCGCGACGTATAATTGCCGAAACACCTTGGACAAAACAATTCACGAGTCGGCTAGCAGGGCTGCGGCCGATCCCAAGATAGCCGCAAGGATCAAGGAGCTGCGGGCGCCTGCTGTGCGTAAAATTGAGCTGACGGTTGAGAAATTACTGGAGCGGTTTAACGACGCGCTTGAGTTGGCCGAGCAAACCGATCAGCCGAGCGCCATGGTCGCGGCGATGCGGGAGATGGGCAAGCTGGCCGACCTGTACCCGGCCGAAAAGCGCGAGAACCGGAATTTTGACATGACGCAGCTCGCCGACCGGATCCAGCAGGGGCGGGACAGACTGCGCGTGATCAATGGAGGGCAGAGCGATGCCGGTTAAAAAGGTTGATGGCGGCTACCGGTGGGGCGAGGCCGGTAAGCTGTACACTGGGGCGATGGCGGCGCAGAAGGCCGCCAAGCAGGGCCGCGCGATTAAGGCGTCGCAGGCGAAACGTAAACCCAAAAAATAGGAGAGATCGATGCCGATGCACTACAATCAAAAAATGGAAAAAAGCGAAGAGCCCAAGAAAAGCAAAAAGAAGGTTTCTGTGAAAATTAAAAAGAAGGCTAAAAAATAATGGCAAAGGGGCTGTACGCAAACATCCACGCCAAGCGAGCACGCATCAAGGCCGGCAGCGGCGAAAAGATGCGCAAGCCCGGCGAAAAGGGCGCGCCGACGGCGATGTCGTTTCGCGTGTCCAAGAAGACCGCGAAGAAAAAGTAATGGCCAAGCCGGCTAAGGGTAAGGCCCGCGTCAAGATCACTGCGAGCGGCAAGAAGGTCAGTTACGGCCAAGCCGGCAAAGCCAAGGGCGGCGGGCCGAGGGTCAAGCCGGGCACGTCGAAGGGCGACGCCTACTGCGCCCGGAGCGCCGGCCAGATGAAGGACCACCCGAAGGCCGCCCGCGACCCCAACTCCCCGCTGCGCCTGTCGCGCAAGCGGTGGAAGTGCGCAGGCACGAAGTCGAGGAAATCGTGAAACAGGTTTTAAACAACCACGCCTGGGGACCGGCTCTTCCGGGACAGGGGTCACAACAAGTCTGCAAACAGTGCGGCGCGAGGAAGACGACGGCATCGATTGACCCGCAGCACCCGGAGGCGTCGTGCAAGGGGCCAGATCCTGAGATGGCGGCGCAGGTTTACGCCGAGATCGAGTACGACCCGATCTGATGCCGGCCGCACAAAACATTGACCTTGAGCTGGCCGACGAGATCAGCAGGTTTTACGCTGATCCGCTTGGCCACGTTCTTTTTAGCTATCCTTGGAACAGCGGCAGCCTGACGGGCTTCGACGGACCCGATGATTGGGCGATTGAGTTCTTAGCGGATTTGCGCGACGACGTGCTGGCGCGAGGCTTCGATGGCGTGCGTGCGGTCGAGCCGATCCAGTATTCGACGTCGAGCGGCCACGGCATCGGCAAGTCGGCGATGGTGGCGTGGCTGATCCGCTGGATCATGGACACCCGCCCGCACTGCAAGGGCGTCGTCACCGCCAACACGGCGCAGCAGCTCCGCACCAAGACATGGGCCGAGCTGGCGAAGTGGCATCACCTCGGCGTCACCAAGCACTGGTACACCCTGAACGCCGGCGGCGGCGGTTCGATGAACATGTATCACAACGCGCACCGAGAGACGTGGCGTGTCGACGCTCAAACATCGGAGGACCGGAACTCGGAAGCGTTCGCCGGCCTGCACGCTGCGAACAGCACGCCGTTCTACATTTTTGACGAGGCGTCGGCCGTGCCGGACAAAATATTTGAGGTGCGCGAGGGCGGCCTGACCGACGGCGAGCCGATGGTTTTTGATTTTGGCAACCCGACGCGGAACACCGGCCGGTTTTTTGAAAACATGCAGGGCCGGTTCCGGCATCGGTACAAGCGCAGGTTCATCGACAGCCGCACGGTCAAGATTACCAACAAGGATTTGTTCAAGCGCTGGATCGACGACTACGGCGTCGACAGCGACTTTGTGAAGGTCCGCGTGCTGGGCCAGTTCCCAAGCGCCGGCGAGCTACAGTTCATCCCAGGAGACGCCGTGCGAGCGTGCGTCGGGCTTGAGGTCGCGGTGCAGCCGCACGACCCGCTCGTCATCGGCGTTGACGTCGCCCGGTTCGGCGACGACCAATCGGTGATTTGCCTGCGGCAGGGTCGCGATGCTGAGAGCCAGGGGTGGCACTCGTATCGCGGCATGGACACCATGGCGCTGGCGGCCAAGGTGTCAGAGATCGCCAACGCCAAAAGGCCCGACGCGATTTTCATTGACGGCGGCGGCGTGGGTGGCGGCGTCGTCGACCGCTGCCGGCAGCTCGGCCTCGAAGTAATTGAGATCAACTTCGGCAGCAAGGCGACTGACGTTCAATACGCAAACATGCGCGCGCAGTGTTGGGGCAATATGCGCGACGCGATCAAGGACGGCATCCGATTGCCCGACAACGACGATCTGATCAGCGACCTGACTGGGCTTGAGTACGGGTTTAATATGCGCAATCAGGTGCAGCTTGAAAAAAAGGAGGACGCAAAGAAGCGCGGCATTGCGTCGCCCGACCTTGCCGACGCCCTGGCGTTGACGTATGCGGCGCCGGTGTACCCCAGCCGCGCCGGCTACGCCAATGCGTCAGCGCAATCTACAAGCGATTATGAACCCTTCTAGACTTTTACATATTAATAGTGTAGAAATACCGCATGGACGGAATTGTTGTTTTTCATTATGCAAATTCACACCCGCTCGCGTGGCTCCTGCATCACAGGCATCGGCACGTCTGGTGCGCCATCAAAGATGAAGAGCGCGGCATGTGGATTAGCTATGATTGGAGGCAGGGCATCCCAATGATGCGGGCAGAGGCAGCGTCTGATTTTGATCTGGCCGCGCATTATCGTAAGCAAGGATACGACGTCGTAGGCGTTAAGGTTTCTGACAGGGCCAACCTGTTTCCAATCATTCTAAACAATTGTGTTGGCCACGTTAAGCTGATCATGGGGATCAAATCGTGGGCGGTCACACCGCATCAATTGTATCAATATTGTACAATAAAAAGGTGTAGTATGCTTCAGAAAATCAAATTATGTCTGACCGCCCCTGGTTTCGGCGGCGGCAGCACCCCGGCCCCCCCTCCGCCACCGCCGCCTCCGCCCGAGCCGCCGAAAAAGACTGACGAGGCAGTCAAACAGGCGCGGGCCGACGAACAGCGCCGCGCGCGTCAGCGTGCCGGTGTCGCCGGTACGGTGAAGACGCCTTTGGGCGGCGCCGGCGAGGCGACGACGACCAAGACGCTGTTGGGACAGTAAGATGCCAAAAATGGGCAGCAAGCCGCTTGGCGGCACGTTGATCGAGGGCGGCCAGGAACCGATCCAGTACCCGAGCATCCGGCTGATGGACACTGAGGTCGACGCCATTCCGTCTGACGCTAAGATCGGCGACGAGCGCATGATCACCGGAAAAGTGCGCGTCAGCGAAATGGGCAACGGAGCCGACGGCAGCCGGACGGCGCGGCTTGAGGTGCTTGAGCTGTATCTGGAGGAGAAGTCCAAGCCGACTGCCGCTGAGAAAATGTACCCGACGATGTCGGAGGAATAATCCATGGCTTTGCTTGCTACACCGGAAAATCTGCAAAGCCTGAATAACCTGAAGGGCAAGCGCGGGCCTATTATACGTCGTTACAAAAAACTGGAAAACGATAGAAGCTCTTGGCGCTCCCACTACATGGAGCTGAGCGATTACCTTGCGCCGCGTCGCGGCAGGTTTTTGATTGAAGACACACAGAACACGCGCGGACGGAAGCGCAACACCAAGATCATTGACAGCACCGGCACTCAGGCTTTGCGCACGATGGCTGCCGGCATGATGTCTGGCATGACCAGCCCTGCTCGACCGTGGCACCGTCGAAAAGTTGCTAATGACGACCTGATGGATCGCAACGACGTTCGTGTGTGGCTGGCCAACGTTGAGCGTATTGAGCGCGCGATTTTGAACAACTCGAATTTTTATAATTCGATGTCGACCGTTTACACAGAACTTGGCGCATTCGGCACCGCGCCGTTATACCGCCAACAAAGCTACGACACTGTTGTCCGGTTCCGACCGTTCACCGCTGGCGAGTATGTGATTGCGGAAGACCAGTACGGGAATATCGACACCCTCGGCCGTTACTTCACCATGACGGTGGCGCAGGTGGTCGAAAAATTTGGCGTCATCCCCGGCACACGGGACATCGACTGGAGCGGCATCAGCTCAACGACGCACAAACTGTGGGACAGCAGACAATACGACGAGCTTGTGCAGATCATTCACATGATCGAGCCGCGCCGCGCAGACGAGCGCGACTACGGGAAGCGCGACCAAATGAACATGCCGTTCAAGTCGTGCTACATGGAATACGGCGGCGACGGTGACAAGTTGCTGTTTGAGGGCGGGTATCGCAGGTTCCCGGCTTACGTCCCGCGATGGGACGTTCTGCACGGTGAGGTCTACGGCCGCAGCCCTGGCATGGACGCTCTTGGTGACATTAAGCAATTGCAGCACCAGCAGAAGCGCAAGGCGCAGGCGATTGACAAAATGGTCAATCCGCCAATGGTCGCGCCGGTAAGCCTTAGAGGCAAGCCCACGTCGACGCTTCCTGGCGCGAACACCTACGTCGACCCGGTGCAGGGGTCTCAGGGGTTCCAACCTGCTTACCTTGTTCAGCCGCGCATCAATGAAATGATGATGGATATTCAGGAAGTCCAGGGGCGTATCCAGCGCGGTTTTTATGCTGACCTCTTTGCCATGATGATCAACTCAGACCGTCGTCAGATGACGGCGACCGAGGTTGTCGAGCGGCACGAGGAAAAGCTAGTGCTGCTTGGGCCTGTGCTACAGCGGCTCAACGTCGAGTTGCTTAACCCTCTACTCGACGATGTCTTTGACTTTGCGTTAGAGGCGGATCTCCTCCCTGAGCCTCCGGAAGTCTTGCAAGGCAGTGAGCTGCAAGTGGAGTATATCTCGCTCCTAGCACAGGCCCAGCAGGCTGTTGCCGCCAGCGGCATCGAGCGTGCCATGGGCTTCGCCGGCAATCTTGTCGCCGTGTTCCCGGACATCGTCGATAACATCAACGCGGATGAGGCCTACCGCCAATACGCGGATACGCTTGGCGTGTCACCGGACATCACGAGAGATAGCGAGCAGGTTGCGGCGATGCGCCAAGCGCGTCAGGAGCAGCAGGCTCAGATGCAAACTATGGAACAGGCAAGTCAGCTCGCGCAAGGGGCCAAAGTTCTAAGCGAAACTGACACACAGAACCCGAATGCGCTGACTGACTTGCTTGGTAGTGGGGCGACGGTTCAGTGAAATATATTGTAACAAACAACGAAGACGAGCAGCAGATCAAGCGCGCGGAAGACAGCGAAAAGGCACTTCAGCGCGGCCTTGAAGCCATTATGAATAACGAGCTGTCTCGCCGCTGGCTGTACGATAGGTTGCAGACGTTCGCCCATATGGACGCCAACAGCCACGTCCCGGGTTGCTCTGACAGCACTGCCTTTAATGAAGGCGCTCGATCTGTTGGTCAGGCCATTATTATTGAGATACGGGACACATACCCAAACCAATATATGAAGATGTTGGAGGACAGTCTGTTCGATGACTAATCCAACACACTCATACCCGCCTGTTGCTGAACCGGGACCGTTTAACATCAATCGGTACGCCCGGATCGGGCTGCACGAACGGCGCGACGGGACGTTTGTTAACGCTGCCCCTGCGTCTCCTCTCCCGGTGTCTGAGCAACTGTCCAACGCGGCTATTTCCTCCGGAGACGTGGCTGGCACACGATACATTTACAAGTTTGGATTTAACCCAGACATCAACGGTGCCGAGGAGACGGTGTGCGAAAACGGCGGTATCTATGTGTACCCCACCACTGCCGCTCGAATGTACGTCAACAGCACATCCGTCAACGACACGGCCGGGGGCACGGGCGTTCGGTCTATACGCATATTTGGCTTCGACGCGAACTACAACGAGGTCTCCGAAGATTTTGCGATGACGGGTCAAGTGCAGACCCTTACGGCCAACACCTACATCAGGGTGTACCGGGCCTACGCCCTTACTGCGGGCAGCTTAGGTACGGCTGCAGGAATTATCTATATTGCCAACGGTGCTGGGCTGAGCGGTTCGTTCGTTCCGACCGGGGACGTCCTCGCCAATTTGGGCACCGACAATCAGACGCAGTTGGCTCTCTGGACCGTCCCGGCAGGCTACACCTTCTACCTCTCTCAGGTGGACTTCACGGCTGCTGTATCGCTGGCTAACACCTATCTGACCACGAAGCTGAGGGTGCGAGAGTTCGGCGGTGTATTCAGGACGTTGTTCATTAACGTGCTGCAAAGCGGCACTTACGTCACCGACCTGAGTATACCAATCGCGATACCGGAAAAGACGGACATCGAGTGCCGCGCATTTAGCAGCGGCAACAACAACCCAGTGTCTGCCAGCTTCGCTGGCGTCTACACATTGAACTAGCCCTAAGGAGGAAAACCATGGCTGACGAAAACGTAATTGCTCAAGAACCGGCTGAGGAGGCCGCTGTTGAAGATACGCAACAGGAAACTGTTGATGTTCAAGATGACGCTCAGAAGGAGACTGAGCCCAAAGAGACCAAAACCCTGCTGTCGGATGACGGGGGCGATGGGTCGGGCGAAGATGATTTCATCGAGTATGAATTCACTCCGCCCGAGGGTTTCGACATCAGCGAGGAAGCCCAAAACCAGATCGAGCAATTTGCCGAAACCGCAGGCGAGCTTGGGATTAGCCAGGAGCAATTCCAAAGGCTTGTGGAATTTGACATTTCGCGAGGTCAAAAGGCATTGGTGGAGCAAGCCAATGCTTACATCGAACGCATCAACGAGTGGGGCGAGCAGGCTAAAGCCGACAAGGAAATTGGGGGCGAGGCCCTCGATGCCAACCTTGGTAATATCCGGCGCGTCACTGACGCCTATGGGGACAAGGAGCTGATGGCACTGATGGGTGCCCCCGGCCCCAATAACCCGGACGGCTTAGGATTGGGCAACCATCCCGTAATGTTGCGTTTTCTTCACCGCGTGGCGAAATCATTGTCTGACAGTGAATTGATTGAAGGCGACGGGCACAAGTCCGCCAACGGAGACAATTTACAGAGGATGTATCCCACGATGTTTAAGAACGCCAGCTAGAAGGAGCTAAAACATGGCTACGCTTGGCACTGAAAACCCGACCCTCGCTGATCTGGCGAAGGTCACCGACCCCGACGGCAGCATTGCCGACGTGGTTGAAATCCTTAACCAGACCAACGAAATCCTTGAGGACATGACTTGGCTGGAAGGCAACCTGACGACCGGTCACCGCACTTCTATTCGCACCGGTCTCCCCTCCCCGACGTTCCGTAAGATGTACGGTTTCGTCCAACCGACCAAGTCCCGCGCGACCCAGGTTACGGACGCAACGGGCATGATGGAAGACTACTCGCAGGTCGACAAAGCTCTCGTCGACATGGCCGGCAACCCGGCCGCGTTCCGCCTGCAAGAAGATCGTCCGCACATTGAAGGCATGAACCAGACCCTGTCGACCAAGCTGTTCTACGGCGATGAAACCACCGCCCCGGAAGAGTTCACTGGTTTTGCCCCCCGCTACGATAGTTTGTCCGCCGAGAACGGCGACAACATTATCGACGGTGGAGGAACCGGGGCCGACAATGCCTCGATCTGGCTGATCTGCTGGTCGCCCAATACTTGCCACGGGATCATCCCCAAAGGCTCGCAGGCGGGCATCCAGCAGCGTGACCTCGGCGAGGTTACGGTTCAGGATACGGTCGGTGGCAGCACCGGCATGTATCAGGCGTATCGCACGCACTATCGTTGGGACGTTGGTCTCACCGTTCGTGACTGGCGCTATGCTGTCCGCATTGCGAATATCGACCGCTCGCTTTTGACGGCCGATATCTCCACCGGCGCAGACCTGAACGATCTCATGCACCGCGCGGTGACTGAGATCCCGAACACCTCCATGGGCCGTTGTGCTTGGTACATGGACAAGCAGGTGCTCGGCTTCCTGCGTCGTCAGACGTCCAACGCGGTTGCGAACTCGACCCTGACCACTGATATGGTCGGCGGCACGATGCAGACCTCGTGGGGTGGCTTCCCGATTCGTCGCGTTGACGCGCTGCGGACGAACGAAGCTCGCGTCGTTTAATAACGTCCAGCAAAAGGAGTACACCTAATGATTATGGACGATCTCTTGGAGTTTGCGGACGCCACCGCTCTCTCGACTTCCGGCACTGGCATCGCCAATGTCGGCGATATCATTGACCTGGGCGCTACGCCGCAGGACTTTGGTAATGGCCATGGCATGTACCTCGTCATCCAAGTTGACACCGCTGTCACCTCGGCCGGCTCGGCTACTGTTTCGTTCCAGCTTGTTTCCGATGCTGGTGCGATTGCCACCGATGGCTCCGCTAGCCTGCATTACGCCAGTGCGGCTATCCCGAAGGCGACGCTTGTTGCTGGCTACGAACTGGTTATCCCGGTTCCGCTCAGTGTTGGCGTCGAATATGAACGCTATCTTGGCGTCCAGCAGAATGTCGGCACCGCTGCGCTGACTGCTGGCAAGATCAACGCGTTCCTGACTAAAGACCCGAAGGGTTGGAAGTCTTACCCCGACGCGGTTAACTGAGTCGGTCTATGGTGGGAGGGCTTGGTCCCTCCCGCCATTTCCCTAATTCTTGTTGTGAGGAGATCACCATGTTGAAGGTTAAGTTTAAACAGCGTTTTTTTTATCGAGACGCTGCGGGGGCGCACACTATGTGCTATCCTCCCGACCAGCTTCCGAATGGGAACGATGGCATCTATGAATTTGAAGATGATTTTCCGTTGCCCACAATAGACATTGAGATTGTTGAGGGCACGCCGACTTATGGGAAGCCAAAGGCAAAGCCGACCGAGGTCATTACGGAAATTAAAGCCAGCGCAAAACCGCGCCCCTCAAAACCTCAAACTGCCTTGGCCGAAGAGTTCTAAGGAGTAGCCAAAATGGCGTCGCAGGTTCAAATTGCAAAGCTCGCACTGCAGCACATCGGTGACAGGTATGACATCTCCGACCTCTCGGAAGAGAGCGTTGAGGCGGAGCAGATCAACTTGATTTTTAATGATACGCGAGATGAGCTTCTGCGACGCCAGCCTTGGCGGTTTGCTAAAAAATACATCAGCCCAAGCACCCTTGATGTGACGGTCCCTGGCGGCTGGGATTATGCGTATCAGTATCCAACGGATGCGGTGAAGGTTCGCGGTATCACCAATATTCTTGGCTATGACGCCGATCCAATTGATTTTGAGGTGGCGCTGTTAGCAGACGACACGAAGGTCATACTTACGGATCAAGATGACGCTGAGATTTTCTACACCTCACGGGTTACGGATACGACGCGCTTTGATCCAGAATTTACCATGGCCTTGAGTTTTCTTTTGGCGTCGCGCGTTGCCATGGCATTGACTGGCAGCCTGGATGTAAAGAGCGCGCTTGATCAGGAGGTACTGCGCATTGTGAGCCACGCCGCTGACACCGACAGCAGTGAAGGTCGAAACCGGGCCGCCCCAGAGGCTTCTTGGATTGACGCGAGGCTTTAATGGTCAAGATAATTAAACCCAGCTTTGCCGGCGGCGAGGTTTCCGAAGCCGTAGGCGCCAGGGTTGATATCAATAAATATGCCAGCTCTCTGTCTAAGATGGAGAACATGTGGGTTCAGACTTCCGGCGGCGCGTCAAACCGTCCGGGCCTTGAGTACGTTTGCGAAGTAAAAAATAGTTCAGCAGACACGCGGCTTGTGCCGTTTGAGTTTAATACCATTGAAACTTACATTCTTGAATTTGGTGATCAGTATATTCGGGTGATTGTTGACGGCGGGCTGGTTGTAGACACGTCAAGCCAATTTGCTATTAGCGGCGCAACTCAAGCCGACCCGTGCGTCATTACCGCCACCGGCCACACATTTTCCAATGGGGATGAAATATTTATTTCCGGCGTCGGTGGCATGGATGAGTTGGACGGTCGGCAATTTATTGTCTCCAACGTGGCGACCAATACGTTTGAGATACAAGACAAGAGCGGCACAGATGTCGATAGCAGCGGGTACACCGCGTACACATCAGGTGGCACGGCGTCATTGATTTTTGAACTGGCCACTCCATACGCCACTTCAGACCTGCGCGACATTGATTACGTTCAGAGCGCAGACGTGATGACGCTGACGCATCCGTCATACGCACCAAGAGAATTGACGCGCACGGCAAACGATGCTTGGACGCTGAATGAAATTGTGTTTCAGCCAGAGCAGGCGTTTCCAACGGGAATTTCTGTTGCCGTTAACAGCGTTGGCAGCGAAACCGACAGATATGTTGTCACTGCAATTAGTCGAGAAACCGCTGAAGAGAGCTTGAGGGGATTAAATAACACTACTCAAACCATTACCAACATTACTCAAGCAAATCCTGCCGTGGTCACTATTTCGTCGCACCCATATGACAACGGCGATGAAATATACATTCAAGGCGTTGTTGGCATGACTGAGGTCAACAACGAGGTTTACAAGGTTGCCAACACAACGACGAACACCTTTGAACTCACAGACAGCTCCGGGGCAAATATTGATAGCACCGGATTTACCGCATACAGCTCTGGCGGATCTTCAAACTTGCAGTTTGTTGAGGTCACCAACTCTAACACGACCAGAGACAACACGGTTTCTTGGACTGCCGTTAGCGGAGCTGAGAGCTATAACATCTATCGTCGAGACAACGGCCTTTACGGGTTTATTGGAAAATCCGAAACTACCAGCTTCACTGACGACAATATTGATCCAGACACCACCGATACCCCGCCCAAAACGCGCAACCCGTTTGTCGGGACAAATAATTTTCCAAGCACTGCCGGGTTTTTTCAGCAGCGGCGTATTTTTGGTAACAGCAACACATACCCCCAGCGCAATTGGTTTACTCAAACTGCCAATTTCTACAATCTATCTGTCAGCTCGCCGACGCGTGACGATGATGCAATCACCGTAACGATTGCCGCGTTGCAGGTTAATGAAATACGCCACTACATTCCGCTCAATGATTTGCTTATTCTAACGTCTGGCGGCGAATGGCTGGTCACCGGCGTAGATGACGTGCTGACGCCAAGCGGTATACAAATTAAGCCGCAGTCTTATTATGGGTCGACTTCCCTCAAGCCAATTGTTGCTGGTGACGTTGCCTTGTTCATGCAGCCTGGGCAAACGGTGCGCGACCTTGGCTATAAATTTGAAACTGACGCATACGCTGGCAATGATATTTCCATATTGGCACGTCATCTATTTGAGGACAGAACGGTTGTCGCGTGGGACTTCGCCCCAGCCCCGTATTCCATTTTGTGGTGCGTTCGAGACGACGGCGTTTGCATAGCCCAAACTTATTTGCGTGAGCAAGAAATTTACGGCTGGCACCGGCACACAACCGATGGCGACTTTAGAGATGTCGCCGTTGTCAGAGAGGGCGACGTTGATGCCGTGTATTTTGTCGTTCAGCGCACAATTGGCGGCAGGAGCGTTAGGTATATTGAGCGCATGCACGAGCGTGATTTTGACAATGATATTCAGGATGCGTTTTTTGTTGATAGCGGCGTAACCATTGACAATCCAATTGCCATTACGGGATTTACAAACGCCAATCCAATTGTTGTGACCACCGGCGCGGCGCATGGATTTAGCAACGGCGACACGATTGACATTAGTGACCTGTATGTTGTCGACGCCTCTTCCAACCAGGGGTACTCGCTTGATACCAATATCAATGGGACGGGCTACACTGTCGCCAACGTGACGTCGACTACCTTTGAGCTACAAAACAATGGGACAAATGTAAACGGCACGTCATTTGGTGTATACAAATCCGGCGGCAAGGTGCGGAAGGCTGTAACCACAATTCCTAATTTATGGCACCTTGAGGGCAGGACAGATGTCGTTGCGCTGGCCAATGGATATGTTTTGAAAGATTTAACCGTTTCAAACGGCACCATTACCCTGGCTGTTGGGGCAAGTCGAGTTCACGCCGGGCTTCGCTACACGAGTGAAATTGAAACGCTCCGCCTTGACGCCGGCAGCGCCAGCTCTGAAACCGTTCAATCAAAAGCTAAAAAAATCTCTAGGCTTACGGTCAGGTTAGATAGGTCTTTGGGTTTCTGGAGCGGTGTGAAACGTGATAATATGCGCGAGGCAAAATTTGGGCTGCCGGCGCTTTACGGGCAGCCGCCGGCTTTGATTACGGGTGACAAAGATATTACGCTGACGCCAGATTGGAACAAAGACGGAAAATATATTGTGCAACAGCGTGACCCTTTGCCATTGACGATCTTGTCTCTTATCCCGGACGCCATTGTTGGGGGCAACTGATG
>Ga0099850_1000324_pt1 | contig 21265 bp, 38 predicted proteins | sample CB_VirMetaG_5_FD_79182 | JGI IMG/M metagenome (GOLD analysis project Ga0099850, IMG submission 79182) | Freshwater to marine saline gradient viral communities from Chesapeake Bay - CB_1508_1D Viral MetaG | ecosystem: Environmental > Aquatic > Marine > Coastal | place: USA: Chesapeake Bay... | reverse complement strand
ATATATCTACGATGAAGACGGAAACATTACAGATGCAGTCTACGACAGACCACATCAAGAGAATATTAATTTGTTGAGAGAACTAGCGAGTAAGGGGCATAGGATTTATATTGTCACTGCTAGGATCCCTGACTTGGTATTTGATCGATACATAGACAACTCTCCTATGCCCTCTGAACTGGTCAAGGTTCTAAACCTACCCGTGGAAGATATATTCTATACTAGGAACGGTTGTAAACTTCCTGTACTGATAGAGAATAATATTTCTGCACATTGGGACGATTGCCCAGAGCAATGTGAAAGGATAAGAAAGACAGGTCTACTTAGGGTTCATGAAGTTAGCGCCCCACTTGGCATTAACGATTTTCTAAAGAGTAAGTTTATAAGATTGATGGAGGAGTAATAATGGACGAACAGACTAGAAAAATAGTTCATTCTTCGAAAACTGATGAGTGGGCTACACCAAACTCTTTTTTTACTAAGCTAGATAAAATGTTTAGATTTACTTTAGATCCATGCTCAACTCATAGTAACCATAAGTGTCCAAGATACTACACACTGGAAGAGGATGGACTGCAACAAGACTGGAGCGGAGAGACAGTTTTTGTTAATCCTCCATATTCTAAAAATTCAAGCTGGCTAGAAAAGTGCTTCTTAGAAGCAAAGAAGCCTAAGACAACAGTTGTTGTACTTATACCTTCAAGAACCGACACAAGATATTGGCATAATTATGCCATGAAAGCTACTCATATTTATTTTATAAAAGGCAGGTTAAAATTTGGAGAGCAAAAGAATTCAGCACCCTTCCCGTCAGCATTGCTAGTTTTTAACAACGCATCAGGAGATATTCCGCCCAGCATAGGAACCATGGAGAGAACATGAACAGGAAACAACGGAGAGCCGCAGCTAAGCAAGCTAAAAAAGAAGGCAACCAAGAACTATCACAAAAGATAGGCTTATTTGATAAGCTTGGCGATAGTTGCTTGACATGCGAGAAGCCCTTCGATAAGAAGAACAAAGAGATGGTGATGTCTTGGTCTGTTGTTGTAAGAGAACAAGAGGGCGTGGTAAGACTATACTGTCCTGACTGCTGGTCCAGGGCTCTAGAAATCATGAAGGACTTTAGGGATAGAATCGAAGAGAGGGAAGAGTGATTAAGACTGTCGTAGTATCAGGTTATTTCAACCCTTTGCACAAAGGGCATATAGAATATTTTGAAAACGCTAAAGAGCATGGGGACCAGCTTTGGGTCATCGTTAACTCTGACTTGCAGCGGGAACTGAAAGGCTCTAAAGAGTTTATGTCAGAACAAGAAAGACTTACGATAATTGAATCTCTGCGAGTTGTAGATTTTGCGATTCTTTCAATTGACAAAGACAGAACAGTTTGCCAAACTATTGAACTTTTGAATTCTCTTAACTATGGCAACAAGCTTATTTTTGCTAACGGCGGCGATCAGACTAACGATACAATTCCAGAGAGAGAAGTTTGCGAACGACTTGGAATCGAGTTAATAGATGGTCTCGGAGACAAAGTTCAATCGTCTTCTTGGTTATTGGAGGAAGAATGAGGGAAGCACTTAGTTTTGACGATGTTCTGTTGGAGCCACAGCATTCGGATATCTTATCTAGAAGCGAAGTCGATATCAGTACAACGATGTCCGAAGGGCAAGTAAATGTAAAGTTTCGACTACCTGTCATCTCTGCACCGATGGATACAGTGACAGAAGATAAGATGGCTCTTGCAATTGGCCGACAGGGTGGCCTTGGAATTATTCACAGATATAATTCTATTGAGCACCAAGCGAATTTAGTTCTAAAGGCAAAGGAGCAAGGTTCTTTTGTAGGTGCTGCAATTGGCGTGACAGGAGACTTTCTAGAACGCGCAGCAGAGCTAAAGTCTAATCACGTAGACGTACTATGTGTTGACGTAGCTCATGGGCATCATGCGAGTGTGAGATACGCACTAGAAACACTAAGAAATACTTTTGGGGATTCGGTGTCTATTATAGCAGGTAATGTGGCTACACTCCAAGCCTTTAACGATCTTGCAGACTGGGGAGCACACGCTATCCGAGTTGGCATTGGTGGTGGCTCTATCTGCTCCACTAGGATTCAGACAGGCCATGGTATTCCAACATTTCAGTCCGTATTAGATTGCGGAAAGTCAGACAGAGACGCAGCGCTCGTTGCTGACGGAGGTATTAGAACAAGCGGAGATATGGTAAAAGCCTTGGCAGCAGGAGCGGACTTTGTTATGGTGGGTTCAATGTTAGCTGGCACTGACGAAACACCCGGCGAGATTATCACACAAGGCCGACGTTGTAAGGTCTATCGTGGAATGGCAAGCAAGGAAGCACAAAATGATTGGAGGGGTCGTGTGTCGTCCATCGAAGGCGTATCACACACTGTCCCATGCAGAGGCCCAGTGAGCGAGGTATTACATGAAATGGCTGTCGGTATACGTAGCGGTCTATCTTACAGTGGCGCGAGAAGTATTCAAGAACTCCAAACTAAGGCAAGATTTATCAGACAAACTAGTGCCGGTGCTATTGAAAGTTCGACACATATTAAAGGACGATGATGACTAGTTATGGCATGAGAGAAAAAAAAGTAGTATTTTACGACACAGATAAAAGACATGCTGACTTGAAAATAAGATTGCAACACGATGATCTTTCGCAATCAGATTTTTTTTGTGCCATGGTAACTGGATACATCGATAAGGATGAAAGACTCATATCTTTTTTATATGATTGGAGAGAAAAAGAAAAATCTTACTCAAAGAATAAGAGAAAGATTTCAGAGAAATCTTTGCTTAAAGGGGAGGAGAAAATAAATGAGTTTGGTTTTGGCAAAGAGGAAATAGAAGATATTTTTGATCTCCTTGAAGAAGAACATCCAGATCTATAACATAAAATGGTTTTTTAGTTTTAAAAACACTATTTATAGTTGTAATCTATTTTACAGGAGAAAAACTATTATGAGCAAGAAAACTCTTCTAAATGAAGCTGCTGTGAGACGCTTCATGAAGTTGGCAGATATGCAAGGCTTGTCCGATGGATTTTTGGCCGAAATGGGCATGAGATACACCGATGATGATTTGGAAGAAGTGGTTTATCAAGATGATGATGAGATGCCACCGTTGGATGATGAAGACGCTGATCCTGTCGGAGATGATGATGAGGCAGACATGGATATGGATATGGATATGGATGATGACGAAGTAGAAGAGGATGATGACGAAGTAAGAGAGGACGCTGATGAAGTAGAAATATCAGAGAGTGACCGTGCAGCTTTAGCTGCTGCCATTCCAGTGCTTGAGAAGATTGCTGGTGCTGGCGGCGGTGGCGCTGCGATGCCAATGGACGACATGGACAAGGGTGTCGATGATGATGTGGACGCTGGCGACGGTATGGGCGAGGAAGACTTGTTAGATGAGATGGAGTCTATGGATGATGATGTAGAGTTAATTGATGAAGATGAGTTAGTTCAAGAAGTGACGAGAAGAGTTGCATCTCGACTGCGTTCGGTCCTTTCTTCAAAGAAGTGAAATAAGATTACATTTTTCCTAAAAACCGTGCTAGAAATAGCACGGTTTTTTTCTTGACATATAGAGCACTATAGCTTAGACTAATCTGAACAGGAGTGAGAATGTCTGAACAAGAAGTAGTTATGGAAGACACAGAATTAGTAAGAAGCGTGGTTTTAGCCGAGCCTTCGACTTTAAATACAATTGGTTTGATAGGGGACGTAACAGAAGATACTTCAAACGAAGTTATCTTTTCTTTACTTCTCTTACACGATAAGCTTAAAACAGATTACTTAAATAGCTTGGCGAGCGTGTCAAGCGAGCAAGACCAAACACCAGATAAACCAGAGATTAATTTCTATATCTCTACTAATGGAGGTTCGGCAGACGAGATGTTTGGAATTTATGATGTTATGAGATTGATTAAATCAGATGATGTAAACTCAATCTGTACTTACGGGGTGGGCAAAGTTATGTCTGCTGGCGTTTTGCTCTTGGCAGCAGGCACAAAAGGTAAACGCAAAGTAGGAAAGCATTGTAGGATTATGATTCACTCTGTTATCGGGGGGTCTACGGGCCCTATGCACCAGCTAGAAAATGAGTTTGCAGAAGTAAGAAAAATACAGGATAATTACATTCGCGCTTTGGTGCAGGAAACAAGTATGTCTGAAGAGTTTTTGAGAGATCTTATTGAGAAGAAAATGAATGTATATCTTTCTGCCGAAGAAGCGGTGAAGCTAGGTATAGCAGACGAAGTAGTTTAATTTTATTGGAGGGGTAGTGTCAAAGTTATATGCTTCGAATGAAGAATTGAGTTCTAAAATTGCAACAGGAGTGAATAAGTTAGCCGATAACGTCGCTTCTACTCTTGGCCCTAGAGGCCGCAATGTAATCCTAAGGAAAAAGGACGGTAACCCCATAGTGACGAAAGATGGGGTTACCGTAGCTGAGTTTGTTCAACTAGAGGATCCGTTTGAAGACTTGGGAGCCCAAGTTATCAAACAAGCCTCCAGAATGACAAACACCCAGGCAGGAGACGGGACAACCACCGCTACTGTTTTGGCGAGAGCGCTCTATCAAAACGCTAGAAAAATGATTGCATCTGGATATGCACCGATTGAGATCAAGAGGAAAATTGACTCAACTGTAGCGGATATCGTTTCTCGTATTGAGAAGCTAGCAAAACCAATTTCTAGCATCGAAGATGTTAGACACATTGCCATGATTTCTGCGAACAACGATCCAGAGATAGGTGAATTGATCTCTAGAGCGGTTGATAGCGTGGGAAAAGATGGCAGTATAACAGTGGAGCAAGCTAGGTCTCTCAAGAGTTCTCTTGACTTGGTTGAAGGCTTTCGAATGAATTCTGGTTATGCTTCATCTTCTTTCATTACAGACGAGAGGCGAGGCGCAGTAGTTTACGAAGATGCCTTTATCTTGGTCGCGGATACCAAGATAGAGAAAGTTGATGATATTCTTCCTGTTTTAGAAGTTGTGGCACGAGAGGGCCGACCACTTGTGATCGTAGCTTCTGAAATTGAAGGTCAAGCACTAGCAGCCCTCATTATGAATAGTATGAGGGGCACGATGAAGGTCGCCGCTGTGAAGGCTCCCCAGTATGGCGAGGAGCGAAGAAACATTTTAAGTGATCTCTGTTTATCAATTGGAGCTTCGTATATTACAAAATCAAATGGCCTAAAGCTTAAAGATGTTACCCTGTCAAACTTGGGCATCGTTAAGAAAATTGATATTACAAAGTCAGTAACAACTGTTATCGGTGGCCACGCTGACTTTGAAGAGATTGAAAGAAAGATTGAGTCCTTGAAGATAGAGGCAGCACAAACTGACTCTGACTACGAAGCAGAGAGGATTCAAGAGAGGATCACTAGGCTAGCCTCTGGCATCGCTATCATCCGTGTGGGCGCTGCAACGGAGGTCGAGATGATAGAGAAGAAGCATCGTATAGAAGACGCACTAGAGGCAGTAAGAGCGGCCCGTGAAGAGGGAATAGTGCCTGGCGGTGGCGTAGCTTTAGTCAGGACGGTGCCGAAGCGCGTACACGACAAAATAGAAAACATTGTTTATGATGCTGTTTGCGAGCCGATTCGCCAGATGGCCCTTAATGCTGGGGATAGCCCTGATGTAATCTTAGAAAAAGTTAAGAAAGCAAAGGGCAATAGAGGCTGGGATTTTGCGAATGGTAAAATCGTGGACATGCTAGAGCAGGGTGTTATAGATCCAGCTAAGGTTACAAGGTTTGCTCTCCAGAACGCTGCTTCAGCGGTTGGAGCGCTGATTACGAGCGGCTATGCGATAGTGGAGGAGTAAATGAGAGCAAACATCACATATTCTGTAGACGTGCAAGACATCCCACAAGAAGTAGCTAGGATTGTTATTGGCGAGGCAGATACGTTTACCACTTCTTTAGCGGAGGTTAAACAAGCACTTGATGGTTCAAACCTGCTAGAAGCTCGCAATAGGCTCATGAATGCCAGACAATCACTAATAGATATAGATATTAGATTACGCGAGATGGATCAGATTCTAGCAGGTTATATTAATATTTCCAATGAAGAATCATTGGACACACCAGATGAACAAGCATCGGAGTAAATATGTTAGTAGAGTTTATAGAAGTGAGAGACAGAGGTCTAGTAAAAGTTTTTCTTAATCCTAAACATATTGTCTGCGTGGAGCCGACAAACAAGCCAGGGCTCTTAGAACAAGTAGAAGGGGGGATAAGCTCTGTTGTTGAGTTTTCTTCAGTGACCATTTCTGCGGAAGGCCAACACGGGCTTTCCGAAAGAAAAGTGCTTGTTGGCTCATGTGAGACAATTAGAGATAAAGTTAATCGCTCTAGTATGTTATTAAGAGGCTAGATAAACTGTTCCTCCCTATTTATAATAGGGGGGCATAGTAATGCTCAAGCAGGGAAAATTTATAGAATTCGGAGATAAAGAATTAGATCTTTTCCTCTTAAAACTTTTAACAATATATGGTAATTATGATTTTTGTGAAGCACTTTTGCTTTTGATTTTAACAACTGATATGGGGGAAGTGTGAGAAACATAGTTAAGAAGCCATGGGGCTACGAAATGATTTGGGCGCACACTGACAAGTATGTTGGAAAAGTTCTACACATAGACCCAGGTCATCGCCTATCAGAACAATACCATGAAGTTAAAGACGAGACAATCTATGTTCTTGAGGGCCTACTCCAGCTTATTGTGGACGAGAATGATGTTCGAATGCTTGAGCCGGGAGACAGTTTTCATATCTCGCCAGGCAGGGTACATCGTTTTGTGGCCCCTAAGCATGGGCCTGCTGTAAAGCTTATGGAAGTTAGCACCCCCGAATTAGATGATGTTGTACGAATCGAAGACGACTACGGCAGATAAAGTGAGTTCTTTGTACCTTTTTAACTATTTATTTTAGTACGGAGAACACACAAATGTCTATGAAACATATTCTTGAAAACTTTAAAAATTCTGTAACTGAAGAGCTTGTGTCAGAGTTTAAGGAAGAAGACAAAGCTTATAGTCACTACAGGATCAATTTGATTATTAAGATTTCTAAAAAATCAAATGTTGACGTTACAGATGTATTTAATAAAATTAGGGCAATCAAAGGAGTAACAACCCTAAGACAAGAGCAGGCAATCTCTGATCGTGGTACTCATTATTTATGTGACTTGAACATTAAGTTTCTTACAAAAGGTGTGGGCACTGTAGATTATGTTAGAGAAGTCTTAGTCAAGTTTATCAACAGCGAGTTGGAAGTACAAGGAATCCCTGGGGCTAAGGTCCATTTGATAAATTGGAATTCGTTTAACAAAGTCGGCTCAAGGTGAGGTAATGAAAAAAGAGGAAGTTTATATTGACGAAATCGTAGGTTACTTCCAGGCAAATCAAGATAGAACTTGGATCTTCTTAGATACCGAGACACTAGGTTTCCAACCCGAAAAACACCAGATGCTAGAAGTGGCAGCTACGGCTGTAAAGTTGAATAATGCCCCATCTTTTGATACATTGTTAAACTATCACGAGAAGGCAAAACTACTTTCGGTGACGAGGCTCAGAATGTCTTATCCATATAAAGGCAAAGGCCTTTCTTACAGAGATCTGTTGAAGATGACCAAGTACGGTGAACCCTTGAAAGACAGAGTATACATAGAAGAGCGAGAAATGTTAGAACAATTCTTTTCTTTTGTAGAGAGCTTCGAAGATCCTATCTTGGTAGCTCATAATTCTTCGTTTGACATGAGGTTCCTGAACGGAAGACATAATGTGTATTTTGAGAATAAAAATCCATACGATGATTATGAGGTTTTAGATACTCTCAAAATTATGAGAAAGTATTTTACTGCCTTCGTAACTACAGAATCAAAAAGATTTAAGCATCGCTGGCTCAGTGATGTTGAGGAGCAACATATTTTAAGAATGAGGCAAATAAGAAAGACACTCCAAGAGAAGAAGGGTAAAAGAATGTCACTTAAACTAGGGCGAGTGGCTAATGCTCTGGGCTTAGATGATGCGGGTTGCCATTCTGCTAAGTTCGATGTGGAGACCCTAATCGCCGTAACACAAGTAATGTTAAACTTATTTAATGAGAATTACGACAAGACCGTATACACGGAGAAAAGTTTTTTATGAGAGATTCTGTAGCAAAAATAATTTTATTTAAAGGTGAGCCTCCTCTTCGAAAGGTACTGATTTTGAAGAGGGCAGACCAGCTTATAACAGAAGAGTCCCCACGGGTGTGGGATTTGCCTGGTGGTCATGTGGAGCCGGGAGAGACGCCCTTAGAAGCTGTCTACAGAGAGGTCCAAGAAGAAACAAGCCTTGTGGTCGAAGAAGTGAGGATTTTAGATTACCAATTTACTGGGGGTAAATTAACTTACTTCTATGACTCCCGAAAATGGCAAGGTACTATAAATTTGTCTCACGAACACCAAAATAGTTTGTGGGTTAACGCTTTTGAACTTCACTCGATTAAAGATGATATTGGTGAGACATATTATAATGTGATTATGAAAGTTTTATCTTAAATACTTAAAAACACTTCCTACTTAATATAGGGGGGGGATAAGTTATGGAGGCTTACAAACTAATAATATCATTTTTTTTGCTTGTGGCGGGTTGTGGCCCGCAATCTGAGGCTTTAGCTATTGAAAAAGCCGAAGAGACTTTGCACTATGTTTCAAGTATATGTTCTAGTGCTGTAGAGATGAGTAGAAATTCTTCAGTGAAGATCGTATCTTTCGATAGTCAGGGAAATAAAATTACTGGTAGTGGAGCTTACCTCAAGTTTCGCGGGAAGCATTTTATCTTAACTGCTACCCATGTGGTTGAGGAATCTCAAAAAGCTTTGATAGTCCATGGTAATGAAGAAGTTATTGCCGAAGTTGTTTACTCCAGTAAAAGATCAGATATTTCTGTTTTAAAGATTGAAGGATTGTTCACGCGCAAGCCCCTTGCCTGGAGGACTTCTTTAGCCTCTATCGGCGAGCCTACTGTTTACACTGGGTTCCCCAATAGCCATGACAGTCTGAGCATCAGAGGGGCCATTAGTGGCTTTACGGAAGACAGTATTATCATGCATTCTTATGCGTGGAGTGGCGCTTCTGGTTCTGTTGTGCTAGATAGACAGGGTAGGATCATAGGAGTTGTATCTGCTATAGATGTCGGCACTGGTTTTTTCGGTGCGCCTCAAATAGTTGAAGATATTGTGCTCGTGGCTCCTGTAACTTCTATTTCAATTCAAGATGTGCTAGAATCACTAGACTAATGGAGTAAACATGAGTAAGCAGTTAGAGTCTTTGATTTCCGAGAACGAAGAACTAAAGAAAAGAATTCAAACTTTAGAAGAAGAAAATAAATATCTATGGTATCTTGTGGAAGAAGAAAGAAACGCCCAACAGTCAGTTGGACAAGCGTTACAAAATATGTTACAAGAAGCTATAGAAGATGAGCTAGTTAAGAAAATGAAGCCCATCGGGGATGCATAATGAAAGTTTATTTGTTTGATGTCGATGGGACGCTGACGCCCCATCGACAACCTATGACAAAAGAGTTTGCCGATTTTTTCATAAACTTCTGCACAGACAATATAGTGTACCTATGTACTGGCTCTGGCTGGGACAAGGTTCAAGAGCAGGTGCCTAGCAAGGTTATTTCACTTTGTAACGGCGTTTTCGCTTGTTCTGGAAATGAATACTGGTCTCGCACTAGCGGCGTTGATGAACTTCATCTATTGCCCGACTACAGTTCAGGTTACGAACCATCCGAAGAGCTAATTAGCGATTTAGAACTATTCTTGCAAAGTTCTAGCTATCCCGTGAAGACTGGTCAGCACATCGAAAAGCGGACTGGAATGATTAATTTCTCGACTGTTGGGCGTGCTTGCACCCTTGAGGAAAGAAAGCAATATGCCGCATGGGATAAAGAGAACGGAGAGAGAGAAAGAATTGCCTCTACATTGCGAACAAAGTACCCAGATTTGTGTTTCAATATCGGTGGACAGATTAGTATGGATATTAGTCCGTTAGGTAATGATAAGTCTCGTTCGATTGCCCTTTTAAGAAAGTGGCATCCCGAGTGTTCAATTCATTTCTTTGGCGATAGGTTACAACCGGGAGGCAACGATTATCCAGTGCTCAAAGAACTTACAGAAAAAGATTCCTATGACCAAGTAGAGACTTACGAAGACACTTGGAGAATACTTAGCAATGATGAACCAAAGTCAGAAACAGACGCAGAGACACTAAAGCCAAAGCCGTCTATCAAGCTGGCACCCAGAGGCATTGACACGTTTACCGTGTGTCGCCAATCAGACGAGTCAGGTATCTCTGGCACTGGAGTTGTCATTGAAGGAGTAGAATACGCAACGGGACAGGTGGTTCTTCACTGGCTCACACCATTCCCCAAAGGCTCAATTGCTATCTTTGAAAGTATAGAAGATTTTAAACGAGTTCACGTTAATCCACACCCAACCAACAAGACTATCATTACTTGGTCGGATGGTAGACAAGACGAATTTTGAACTATTTATTCATGTTAGATTATAATTAATTGGAGAATTTATCATGAGTTTAGTTCAAAAGGGATTTGAGGTATTAGAAAAAGGCACAAGCTTACATGCCATTTCTCGCTCTGAAAACCTCCCATGTTGCACGTTAGTTGCGATGTGGACTCTTGATGTTGCTGATGACGTCCAGGCAAACTCTGTTGCTGGTTATTCTTCTGCCGACCGCAAATGGTGGGCAAGAGCCAACGTGTATGACGGTGACAAGCCTTGGTCAGCCATCGACGCGGCAAAAGAAAAGCTTGGTGGCGATCATTCGTATGTTGAGATGGTCAGCAAAGAAAACCCAGCCCCAAGCCTAGCACCCGGTCGCTGGCACATTGTACAGCGTTGGCGTCGTTTACAACTAAACGAAGGGGGAGAAGTAGATGACCGATTCCAGAACGGAGCATATGGTCATACTTATCTAGCATATGCACACGATGATAGAAAAGTAACTATTATCCAGAGTAGTATCGCCAAAGGCTATCGAAAGAATGACGGTGTATGGGAAGGCACAGCAGGACTTGATGGCTATTCAGTCTCTGTGCTCACCTTACCAGAATAATTTTAACTTTTGTCAGGTCGGAACATGAAACTCAGCTGCTCTGGTGGCGGAGCCTTCGCTCTTGCTTTGCGACCACCGGGGTAGCCAGGATCTGGGATACCTTGCGCATCGGCCTTCTCGCTTGCTTGATACCAAGAGACTGGCAGTCTGAGAAATCTATCTAAGTTCGTAAAGACAGCCGCTATATGCTTACAGATAAAAAATTGCCTTGTGGGGTCTCTAATGCCTTTATCAGCGGCAGTATCGGCATAGTCCCCCTTCCAATATCCTGGCATACTTTGTGGGGATACAAGGTTAGGATCCCACTTGGCTTTTCTTGGGTTGTAGCCTGGGCCTGGAGGGGCTATTCTTCCTTGGCCCGCTGGGTAGAGGTATTTATTCGCCACTGCGTTATACTCTGGCCCATTCCAGATAAAGAACGGGCAGTCGCACTTTACCATTACGTCTAGCTGTTTTAGTCTTTCAGAGGCTTGTAGGGAAGCTAACTGATCGGATCTTGGCCCATCCTTCGTAAACTGTATGACAACGGTATACGGACCTTCCTTAGAATTAGGCCAGCTATCCGATGGAACCTTGTAAATGAGTCTTCTTGTTCTGGCTTGATCTTTACCGATTCCATGAATCATCTGTATATTGCCTGATCTCGTCGGGTTTTCTATATTCTGTCCATAACCAGCGACTGTGCCCTGAATAGCATTTCCGCCTCGGTCATTTATCATGGCATTATTTCTGGAGACCAAGCTTGGGTATTTTATGCCGTTTGAGAACTCATGAAGTTTAATTAATTTATCAGAGTTCTCAAGAAGAAAATGATCATAATGATGTTCACAACTACAATTTTCATAATCTTCTGAGTAACCTTTCCATTCTTTCAAAATCTTCATATTGTTCTTCACCTGTATATTACTAATTAGTATTGTAAAGTGGAATAGTTTTTCTCATTTACAATAAAGCCTAAGGACTTTCCTATGGAACTTGATGACAGAGAGTTGATAAAAATTTTAAACATTCATGCAAGAGCTTTGAAGAAGCTTGATATGATGGCAAGAGATTTAGTTGAAGAAATATATAATGAAAAGTTACTAGTTGCGAACTTATACAAGGAAATAAAAAAAGGTTTAGAAACTAAAATTGAGATCGAGAGTGATAATCCTAATGTAATTAAATTTCCTTTAAAAGAATAATATGAAAGACCTTGAATATTTAGAAAGTTATTTAATAACAGAATATGAAATAGATATATTATTTGGTAGAGACGAGGTAGACGCTTTTTATTATAACGATGATCTTATAAGTATCAACTCAAAACACGATAAAGAAATTCAACTTTTTTGCTTGCTGCATGAAGCTGGCCACCTTATACTGAGGCGTAGAGATGATTTTAAGACCGAGTATCGTCATGTTGGCAGACTAGGCGAGACTCAATTAAGTAAAATTGATATTATAAGAGAAGAAATAGACGCTTGGAAGGAAGGCAGGCAACTGGCTGAGCTTCTAAACATTAAGATAGATGAAGATAGATGGGACAGGTACTGGAAAAGGCAGGTTTATAAGTATGTCAAATGGTCAGTCGATAAACAAAAATGATTTTGTAATTATAAATTTCTCTTTTTCCAAGAGAAAGGCCCTAGCTCTTGTGCTTGATACAAAGCCAGGCTATTATCACATTGTTTATGTAGCTGGAACAGGGACACGTTCTAAGCCGCACCCATTCTGGATCTCAGCTTCTCAAGTACAGGCTTACCAAACAGGGGCATAGAAATCAATGAACGATGCGGACAAGAAGCAGCTAGTTCAAGAATTACTCAAAGAGACTCAACTCCAGGGTTACCACGCAATTTTTTTAGAAGACATTTCTAAAAAGCTTAATAGTGAGAGTAACTTAGGTTTTAAGTTGAGTTATAGGCAAACTAGTTTGTTATTAAAGTTGAAAAACTACTACTCGGAACATGAAAAACAAAAGAGGAAAGACTGGGCCGTCTCTTATCAAGCTAAGAAAAAAGATTTTTTGGTTGTAGCTGGCTATTATAGTCAAACAGGATACTACAGGGAGCCAGCGCGCCGTGCGCTAGAGGACGACACATTTGTTCCGACACAGCGGTTATATCAAAATATGGTTCACAATAGATATGCAGAAAAGGTATTGCGAGAGCACTACAATACGCCTAAATACAAAGTTGGCGAATTGGTCTACCCTGTTAAGTCTTACAGACCTTGTCAGAAAACGTGGCAGGGCCCTTTCAGTCGAGGGGGTATTGTTTTGAAAACAGACGCTGCTCCCATATCTTCAGCCTGCAAGGGGGCTAAGAAATACTTGATCCTCCCAGTTGGGAAGGCACATGCTCTTGTTCTTGAGGAGCGTTGGTTAAAAAGAAAGAAGTAGAGCTTTCTTGTTGACAGAGTCAGCTTTGAGTAATATGTAGTGAAAGTGACTATCGTGACCACCACTTTTAAGGCACCTAGAGTAAGAGGTAACAATGGATTTCGAAACTCTTCTTCGCATTTTGACTGATCTTCTCGACACAGAAGATTATTCTGATAATTATCCTATCATGATCTGTGGTAGGCATGGGATTGGAAAATCTGAAATTGTTTACCAACTTGGAAAACTACTTAATATGCAAGTGGTTGAGCGCAGAGTTAGTCAAATGCAAGAATCTGATGTTCTTGGTATGCCGAGCCAAGAAGTTTACAAGACGGACAAAGGCTCCGAATATTCCAAGTTCAATCCTTTTTATTGGTTCCTAGATTGCTGTGAGAACCCAAGAATTCTTTTCCTAGATGAGTTTGATCGAGGTGCCGAGCCTGTTAAGCAAGCTTTCATGGAACTCACAGACAGCAGGAAGCTTTTTGGCAGGACTTTGCACCCTGGTACAATTGTTGTTTCGGCAATTAATGGTGGAAAGCACGCTTCTAACTACCAAGTAGGTGAGTTAGATCCAGCAGAACAGAGTCGATGGACAACTTATCATGTTGAAGCTAAGGTTGATCCTTGGCTTAGATGGGCAAAGGGCAAGGTTCATTACTTGATCTGGGATTTTATTAATCAAAATAGAGGACATCTCTTTCATGATGGTGATTTTGAGCCTGGAGAGATTTATCCTAACCCTCGAAGCATCGTTCGTTTGAATAATGTAATGCAAAGGAAAGACCTCTTTAAAAACATTAAAGAAGACCTTGGGTACATTATGACTTTGGCAAGCGGCTTTGTAGGGCTGGGTACTGCTGCTGCTTTTGTTAGATTTGTAGAGAATTATGAATTTAATCTTACGGTAGAGAACATCATTAACGATGGAGCGTGGGAGAAAACTATTGACTGGGGGATTAATGAACACCTTGCCATGACTACAAAAATTGGACAAAGTGGTATTGTGAGCCAAGACAAGCTATCTAAAGAGCAGCTACTAAATATGGCAAACTACTTCATGGTTATGCCGTCAGAGGTGGCAAGCGTGTTTTGGACCATTTTCTGTGGCGAGCAAGAGGATAACTTTGAAAACCCCAACCTAGTCCCGTTCAGTCAGACTATTGCAGATAATGGCGTTCAAGTCGCAGAGCATTTCGGAAAGATGCTGAGCAAAGACCACTATTAAGAGGGCCGATAAATGCCGTTTGATCTTAAGTTTCATATTCATAGGCTACTTCGTTCTGAACCATTCTTCGCTACCTTTTCCAGAAGGGTCGAGAAGAGGGTAGATAATACAAGCCCAACAGCAGCAGTTGCTTTTGATCGGAAAAGCAAAAGATACACCCTTTATTACAACGAAGAATTTTTTGAATCATTGTCAGATGAACATAAGGTCGGAGTGATCAAACACGAATTTTACCATCTTATCCTCAAGCATCTTACGGACAGACGCCCGTTTGACCCCAGGGAAGAACCCGATCTCATCAGAGTTTGGAATATCGCAGCAGATTTGGCAATAAACAGCCATATCTATGAAGAACTACCAAGCATGGCTTGTGTTCCAGGTCGAGGTCACTTTAGACAGTACAAGAGTGGCTTGACAGCAGAAGCTTATTTTGAGATGCTAAAGGAAGATAAGGCGAGACAAAATGGTCCTTATAGAAAAAACTCTCAAGGTGAAGCACCAAATTTGAAGACTCTAGACGATCACTCTGGGTGGAATGGGGCTAAGCTTGACGAAAAGGATGCAAGTCTGGATGAGTCTCTGGCAGATAATGAACTTTCCAGCATGACAAAGGCTGCAATCGAAGCAGCAGATAAGGAATTGTCTGGGTGGGGAAACATGCCGCGACAAGTGATACGCCAGATTAGGAAAACAGCAATCCGCACGGTCAATCCAGAGACTGTTTTGCGTTACTTTGTGAGGACATCTAAACGGTCCAACAGGGTAAGCACAGTCCGTAGAATTAATCGTAGGTATCCTTTTATTCTGCCTGGTAGTAAGGTTAATAGAACTGCTAATATAGCTATTAGCATCGATCAGTCAGGCTCTGTTTCTGACGAGATGGGGAAGATATTCTTTTCTTTCTTAGACAAACTGGCTACTATTGCAACCTTTACAGTGATTCCTTTTGATACAAGTGTGGCTGAAGACGAGATTTATACTTGGAAAAAAGGAGAAAAAAGAAAGTGGTTTAGAGTTAGGAATGGTGGTACTGATTTCGACGCCCCAACAGAATGGGTAAATAAAAGAAAATTTGATGGACACATTATTTTAACCGACATGCAAGCAGGGAAGCCGGTTAGATCAAAGTGTCAAAGACTGTGGATTACTGATTCACTAAACAAGAACAGGATCCCTTTCGACATAGACGAAACAGTTATTGCAATTGACTGTTGACACCTTTGGCAAACTAGAATACCTTTTATGCGGAGACGAGACATGACTATTTACGAAGAAGAAAGTGGGTATGTAGAGATGATTCTTTACACAGAAGTTGCCCTAGAAACTCTAGAACAACTTGCGATTAAAAAAGATTGTGGCTACACTGTAGAGCATGTATGCACATGGATGCTTTCACAGTATTTTCAAACACCAGCAGAGGCTTAATATGGATTGGAATGAATATTTTACAGCTTATATTCTTTGGTTTTTCTCATGTCTGGCTTTTACAGCTAGTCTTCATGATGCTGGTTTCGCATTGTTAATTCTAGCTCATATAGAATATAAATTTGCACTGGCCAATGAACGCCTGCAATTTCACCACGAAACTACTTTAGGAAGGTAAGCTCCTTTTATTTATATGGACGTGTTCAACGTCAACTACGAACACGGTGTCGGGTGTGGACAATAGTCGAAAGACAGTAAAAGGTTGACTAGCGAGGGAAACGCGGTTAAGACAGCGCCAAGGAGCTTACCTTCCGCCCAACTAAAAAGAGAGGATTCAATGGCATTACACCCTAATACTAGAACATTCTGGTCTGCTAGGACTGATATTAACCGAGCAATCTACAATATTAAGATGCTTATGGGCTCAAATATAGTAGACACAGTATCGAAACAATCTCTACTGTTGGAGTACAATACATTAAAGAATATTCAACTAAGGTTGAGCAAGCTAGAAAAGTGGATGTATATGGTTGACAGCGAGGAAGAGACGAATTAAGTATTGGACAGAGCCCGAGTGGTGGAATAGGTAGACACACCAGACTTAAAATCTGATGGCCGTAGGCCGTGCGGGTTCGATCCCCGCCTTGGGCACTTTGCTGGCGTAGCTCAATTGGTAGAGCAGCTGATTTGTAATCAGCAGGTTGCGGGTTCAAGTCCCTTCGCCAGCTCCACTACAGGCAAGTAGCTCAGTGGGAGAGCACTTGGTTTACACCCAAGCGGTCGTCGGTTCGATCCCGACCTTGCCTATCAAAAAGTTGCTTGACAACCTGCTAGAAGTACATTAGATTGATTTTGGAGACGTTCCGAGGATCTAAGGGAGTACAGTTAACACTCACTACTCCAGCGCACTAAACTATCCCCTGTACCTTTGGGGCTGTAGCTCAGGGGTTAGAGCGCCATTCTTATAAAGTGGACGTCGGGGGTTCAATTCCCCCCAGCCCTACCATTTCGGACCTTTAGCTCAGTTGGTCAGAGCACCCGGCTCATACCCGGATTGTCCTCGGTTCAAGTCCGAGAGGGTCCACCATTACCCGCTTGCATACCGGTTTATAGTATGCCAGGAGAGAATAAAATGAGTACGCTTATGCGTTTTGTGGTCCCAATGACCCTTTTGATGGGTTGCCCCGCACCTGACGAGGAGCCAGTCGAGGAGGATGTTGTTGAGGTTGAAGATACAGAGGTCGAGGATACTGACCTTGAAGACTCTGATACCGAGGACTCTGACACCGAGGTTGTAGACACTGACGTAGACACCGACGTGTAAAGCCCCTGGCACACGGGTTAAAGTGTGCTACTTTTACGGGGCCGTAGCATAATGGTTAATGCACTCGACTTTTAATCGAATGATTCTGGGTTCGAATCCCAGCGGTCCCACTTTTTATTTGACAACACATTTGTTTTGGGATAAGATGTTTACCACCGTAGTGGCGAAGGGCAATCCGCATCAGAGCTTTTTTCTGAGTGATGTATTAAAATATTTGACAAGTATGCTCACCACCAACATAGGGTCCGAAAAAGTAAAAATCCCAGCCCTCCTCTCTGACGGTTGCGATCTGGTACTCAGGCGTAGATTAGCTAAGCTGAAACTCGACAGTCGAGGACTGAAGTATGTGTTCCTGCGGAAGTCAGATGGTTTTTACAAGTATCACCCGTGAGCGGGTCGCGCTAAAGATGTTGGAAACAATCTTGTGACTTGGGAAGGTTGCCCGCTCTTGGGCTGTAAAACCGTAAGGAATCTATCCTTTTACCAGCGAGATGCCGCTGGCACACCGGTTAAAGTGTGCTACTCTCCTACTTATGATAGAGGGAGTTTGTTGACAGACAAGGAAAGAAATAATATGTATAAAGCACTGAAGCTCGATGCGAGTTACAGACCAATAGGTATTGTTTCTTCGCTAGATGCACTTGTCACAACCATCGTCGGAAAGGCTACAATCCTTGAGACGCACGATAGAAAGATACGCTCTGCGTATAATGTATTTGACTTGCCCTCTGTCATTGTGATAAACAGAGTTGCGAGGAGAGGAAAAACATTTCCCTGCAACCGAGATAATGTTTTCATCCGAGATAAGGGCACTTGCCAATACTGCGGCAAGAAACTAACAAAAGCTACATGCACACTAGACCATGTGGTGCCAAAGAGCAGGGGAGGCATTATTTCTTGGAATAATATTGTTTTATGCTGCCACTCCTGCAATCAAAAGAAGGGGGATAGAACTCCAGAGCAAGCAGGGTTAAAGCTGGCTTCTTCCCCAAAGCCTCTAAGCTACAGAGAATATTTGTTGCATAACAGTATTGACAGTGAGGCTTGGAAAGATTACCTTTGATCCACCAACGGAGGAAACATGCGTCGATATAACTACCGTCTATCCTTTGATGAACTAGAGCTAGTGCTTCAAGCAGTGGAGTTACTAAGCGTAAATGGACGGGAGAGAAAGTTTAAGAGTCTTGCAAAGTCCCTCGCCTTCCAGCGAGACAACTGGAAAGAGTTTGAAAAAGATGTTGCAGAGTGTACCGAGGATGATACAAAGACCAGCGTAGGGATTTGAGGGAACCAACAAAAAAGCTTGACACAGACAGAAGCGTTTGATACAGTGGATTTGTAAGCACCCGTAGCTCAGTTGGATAGAGCATCGGTCTTCTAAACCGAGGGTCGTAGGTTCGAGCCCTACCGGGTGTGCCACTTTACAATATGGTGATCGCAGGAAAGGCATAACATGGGGAAGCAAAAGGGGAGAGTACAAGTAGCTCGTTCAAAGATAGCTATGGCTCAGGCCGAGGGGCAAAATAAAAGAATCACTGCAAATATTTGTGATTGGGGAGAGCCTTGCTGTTGGGCTTGCGGTTACTATAAAGAAGGCGAAAAATATGTTTACAAGGATACTGATAAAAGTGTATATAAATGCTGGGACCGGGCAGATTTTTTGGAGAGGGCGCACATAATCCCGTTTTCCATCTCAAAAGACAACTCGCCAGAGAACTTTGTTCTACTCTGTAAGGAATGTCATAGAAAAAATCCAAATCTTGCCTCCTATGAAACTTATCAGGTTTGGCTCAACTCAGTTGAATCTTGGACTGATAGGCAGATTAGAGAAATGAGAGAGGCTTTTACTGCCTATGACATATCCAAAGAACAAATCGACATGGTATTAACAGAAGAAGGTTTTTTTACTTCCTACTTTAAAACTTTTCTTGAGAATAGTGTTGTAATGGTTGAAGGGAGATTGAACCCACTTACAGCAGCAGCGGCTATCTCTGATTATTCTTTACAACTTAATAAACTAAAGGATTTTATGCTAGTGAATCTCGGCGAGATAGAAATGAAAGTGTATAGGTATATTTTTATTAAAAGCAGCACTGGCTCTACATGCGACGAGGCAGAAATCGCATTGAGCATGTCCCATCAATCATGTTCAGCCGCGTTTCGTCGTCTAGTTCTTAAAAAAGCTATCTACGATAGTGGGGTCAAAAAGCCGACTCGCACAGGACGCAAGGCTAGAGTTTACCAAGTAAAACAGTATGACAGCTTGACAGCTTGAGTGAGCGTATTACATTGAAAATGCCAAAAGGCGAAAGGAGAGACAACATGAAGTTTGAGAAGAATAAGAATACACGACATGCGTCGTTTAATATTCGTCGTGATGACGTTGCGAAAAAGGCCGGTATCAACCGACTTGCCATCACCACCTTATCCAATGACTGGCGCGTTGGCGACACAACTGTTAGTATGACTTTGCGTGATGCCCGAGCACTGCGTGATTTTCTTAACCAGAACCTTGACTGAATAACTCCGAGGAGCTAAAGATGACTAACGTCGAAGTAAAGAATGTTTCTGCTAGTAACATGCGTGTGAATCTAACTGATATCATTAGTGATATTCCTCTCAATGAGGTAATCGCCGTAACAAAGCGTAAGGACGTAGTTGCTTACGTGATTAGCCCAGAAACTTTTGAAGCTGTCTTTGGCTCCTCCGAGGACAGTGGAACAGAGACTACAGATCCAGTACAAACTGTTGGAGATTTGTATGAAGTAAATGTTAATGATGATGAGTTGCCTAGTGATCAGCAGAGCGATGACAACACTGATGGAGGCGAGCTTATTGAGTTCTCGCAGCTAGACGAAGATGCCGACCTTGAAGAAGATAATGACTTTGAACATTATCTTGCGCAGTTGAAGCGACAAATGAATGGTTCTTCTACATGAGAAAAAGTCAAGCAACAGAGCTACTAAACGAAGACGGTATCGACTGGACTTCTCCCGTCATTGAGATAATCGACACTTTAGCTTATGCCCTAAGCAGTTTGTATTCCGACCTTTCTTGGGACGATTGCATAGAGAGGGCAGAAGAAATAACTTTTAAGTGGATAGAATAAAATGAGGGTAGAAGTATATTGGAACTTGCATAAGCGACTATTCAGTGTTAGAGCACTTGAGGGTGAGAACAAGGGTCGTGTTATCGAGCACGCCTACACAGTTAGTCTCGTCAATGCGAAGTTTGCCGTGCAGCCTGCTGGACGTGAGCGAGTACGACAGGAGGGTAAAAAGAATGTTCATGCTTTCGTTAGGGGCCGTTTAATGCTAGAGTCTCACGCTAAATCATCTAATCCTTTCGACCCAGAGTCCCGCGAAGTTACATACAACCCTTATTTGTACGATAGCTTTGTGGATACAGAGTTTAAGAGCGCTATCCATACCGCTGACTATGTGGACATGGATGTGATGCTAGGTAAGGGAAAGCCCTATCCTCGTATCCAAGTAACCAACCCAAGACCTTGGCCCCTGAAGCGTAGACAAGACTTATACTACTTTGGGGTTAAAAATCTAAAGGCCGGTACTTGACAGCATGAGTGGCATACGATAACTGGTTTCCAGAACAGGAGTTAACAATGGGTGCTGATGTCTTTATGATTACTGCGACGGGTGTTAGTGCCCGTGATGCTTTCAACAACGCTCGCGAAGAAGCTCTCTGGGAGCATGGCCATGGTGGGTACACTGGGTCTATCGCAGAAAAGGATAGTTATAAGCT
>Ga0099850_1000320_pt1 | contig 21302 bp, 23 predicted proteins | sample CB_VirMetaG_5_FD_79182 | JGI IMG/M metagenome (GOLD analysis project Ga0099850, IMG submission 79182) | Freshwater to marine saline gradient viral communities from Chesapeake Bay - CB_1508_1D Viral MetaG | ecosystem: Environmental > Aquatic > Marine > Coastal | place: USA: Chesapeake Bay... | reverse complement strand
CCCCGTCCTGCAGCAACTGGACGGCCCGACGTGGATGTATCTCGCGGAGTTACTGAGGGGCGCCCTGCAAGAGAGGAACTGCAGCCCGTTGCACTAGAAGTACAAGCTGAACTGCGGGCTTTAGCGCATAGCAATGCTTACGACGCAGTCTTCGGCCCAGACGGCCGCCCCGAAGTTGCGCGACTCGACCCAGACCCAATTCAAGCGTACCGGAAAGACGTAGCTAACCTTCTGCGGACTATTGAAATACCCGACTCCGCGATACGGGAAGCGGAACGTCTTTATGACCAGTATGTTGAAAAAGCCGTACAAACCAAAAATATTGCTGTATCAAACGCAGATGCGGCGGTCGACCAGAATGCGGATGTAGAAGATTATTTCGTCAATGTTCAGGACACGCTGACTGACTACGGTATTCGTGAGCCCGAGCTTGTTCGGGAAGCTGAAAAGATATTCAGGGCCAGAGTAGCCAAGTACCAGAAGGATAAAAAAGCCGAAGAGGATGTGGCTAAAAAGTTTGGGGATCCCTCCCCGACGGAGGCTCGCACCGTTCAATCCGCGATAGAAGGCAAGGATCCGATTCAAGCTGCGCGATGGCTTGCAAAAAACGCCCCCGATGCTGACTACCGTCTAATTGCGTCGCGTGTAGCTGCGCAGCTTGAGGGGCTGCAAGAGGCGGGGCTGAAGTTCGATTTGAAGATCGCGCACGGGGGGGATTGGGGGCCTCTAGAGCCCCTAGAGCTTAACCGAGCGCGAGGGATTGTAGCGTCCAATTACACCAAGGGCGTCGGAACCAAGACTATTTGGCTCAACGGAGCGGATCGCACTGGAAGAGTTGGGACTTCGTATGAAACCCTTCTTCATGAGTTGGTCCATGTTGCCACGCTGTCGGCAACTCGGCTGGGGAGTTGGAGGGTGTCCGAAAATAGCCCTCTAGCACAAGACGTGCGGGATCTTTACGCGGTTACTAAGGCTATCATACGCCATTACAATGCTCGTGTTGACGCCGACAAGTCGAGCCTTACCCCCTTTGAACGGCGGGTTTTTGAGAGAAGGGTAAACGCACTAGAAGACGTGGACGAGGTATTGACTTGGGCGCTAACAAACCGGGATATGCAGCAGTGGTTGGAGACGATACCGTACAAGGGTAAGTCCCTGTGGACGCGGTTTGTTGAGGCTATTCGTAACTTTCTTGGTTTGCCTGCCCGTGCGGATACCGCTCTTGCTGAAGTGTTGCGGGTTGGGGATAAGCTCCTTGATGTCTCTCCGAAAGAACTTGCAACACTCGCTGGGCGTGCCGGTACTGCACTACAGGTTCAAGAGGTTCGGGCGCAAGTTGCCTCCACCGGCGATCCCAATCTTGACCGGCTTAACCAGCAACGTATTGAGCAGGTTACCCGCGATGGCGACCGCCCGTTCATGGAACGGCTGCTTAAAACCTTCACTGACCTTAACGCGTTTAAGAACTTCGCCAAGAAGTTCGCGGTCAGCGTTGTCGACAACATGTATGTAGCGAAGCGAATTCTTTCTGAAGCGGGGCAATGGGAGTCTGTCTTTCATATGGCATTTGCCTCTCGTGCGGGGGATATCGCAGCCACGTCTCTCATGGCTGGGCCGATACGGCTTCAGACGCTTGGCGGGGGGCGCGGCATTCAGACGTTCAAGGTCACGCAAGGCACGTCCATGAAAGAGGTACTTGACTCTCTTATGGGGATTGCAAACTCCCTTCAATCCGGAACCATTGAGCAACGGTTCGCCGCAGCCAATGCAATGTTCGACAACTACACTATCGTGGAGCGGTTTAACAGTCTATCTGCGGCACAAAAAGCGATGTACAAAATTCCGAGGACCACCTTCGACGCCGCTCGGGAAGCAAAACGCCTGTACGGCCCGCAGTTGCGCGCTGCTCTCGACGCTTGGACGGAATACAAGAACGCGCTGCTTGACGCAAACCTCGCGGCGGGTAGGTTCAGTGCACAGGATGTTGCGGAGTGGAAGCAAGCTGCTGACTACGTGCCATGGCACCGGATATTGGACGACGCAAACCACGGGTACGAAACGAAGTCCTCCGCGAAAGCGTTCTTCTCCTCCACCCTGCAAGCCACGGGGCGGGTAAAGGAGCTTCTGGGTGGAGATATAGATCAGCGTCCGATTGGATCGGTGTTTCAGAATATGCAGAGCCTCGCCTTCTGGCTCTCCACGAGCGCGATCAAGAACCATGCAGCCGTCAAGGTTGCGGATGTACTGGGCTCTGCTGCGTTCAACGGCAAACAAGTCGGTTCCGCGACAGCCCCGGGGGTGGACAAGAACAAAGTCATTAAGGTCTACAAGAACGGGAAGGAGACGTTCTACGAACTGGACGACCCGCTCGCAGCGACCGCGTTTATGCCGATCATTGAAGAGACCACCCCCATACTAGAAGCTCTCAGCAAAGCAACCCAACTCGTGCGCAAAGGCACGACACTGATGCCGGGGTTTACTGTTAACCAGCTTTTCCAAGACTCCCAACGTGTGCTGTTGTATAGCGGGGTCAACAACCCCTATCGTGTAGGGGCGTCGGTACTTGGGAACTTTGTCGGTGCCCTACGCGAAGACCCTGTTACCCAAGAACTGAACAAATACGGACTGCAGGGTCAGGTTGATTACATCTTCTCCGGGAAGTTTGGGGAGAAGAGCCGCGCCGCCGCGCAGCTTGCGCCGATGAACCCCGGGGTTCGCAAAGGAATTAACTACCTTGTAGGGAAGTTGGACCAGCTTTCCCATGCGTCAGATATGGCGCAACGGAAAGCCGTGTATGAGCAAACGATGAAAGAGACGAACGGCGACGAGGCCCTTGCGTTGTTCCGCGCCATTGAGATCATCAACTTTCAGAACCGAGGGGCGAGCAAACTTTCGTTTATCCTGCGGCAAAGCATCCCCTTCTTTAACGCCTATGTGCAAGGTATGAACGTCACGTATCGCGCCATGACGAAGGAAGGTATCACTGCGAAAGATCGGCAAACGGCGCTACGGCAGTTCTATTCTCTCGCTGCTAAGGTAGGAGCCTTCTCCCTTCTGTATGCGATGTTCGTTTCCGATGACGAAGAATACCAACGGATGTCGCCTAATGAGCAGATGCGGGGCTGGTTGCTGCCCGGTAGTCGGGAAAAGATGAAGGAGTTGACGGGGGTAGATATCGGACAGAACCTCAAGATCCCGGTGCCTATGGATGCTGCCGGGTTGCTGGCTAAGGGGTTGCCTGAACTTTTCTACAACTACCTCGCGACCGAAGGCACGGCGACCGAGATGGACAACCGCAAACTGCTTCGTGCAATGCGGGATGGGGTTGTAAACGCCGTGGCTCCTTCCGCACCAATCCCTCAAGCGGCGAAGCCGATTCTTGAACTGTTCGTCAACTACTCGTTCTTCTCGGGTCGCCCCATCGTTGGTAAAGGGCAGGAAAGCCTAGAATCGTTCCGGCAGTACACGGAAACGACGTCGGAGTTGGCTAAGGCAATCGGAGCGGCGACGAATATTTCCCCCATCAAGCTCGACTACTTCATCCGAGGTACGCTCGGGATGTTCGGCGGTACGTTGCTGCACTACGGTAGCGCCTTGTACGGATCTGCTTCCAAGGTCGAAGTACCGGAGTCTCGCCTGAGCGACAACCCCCAACTGCGTGCTTTCTTCAGCGGTCGTGAGGGGTCGGGGCTGCGTCAAGACTATTACGATCTGCGGGATAAAATCGATACGGTGAACCGCACGGTCAACGACATAATGCGGAAAACTCCCGACAAGCTGCAGGACTACTTGGAAGAGAACAAAGAACTCTACGCGCTGGCGGAGTTGGGGTTCACTGGCAAGATGGATAAATGGATCGCGATGTTCCGCAAGGCACGGCAAGCGGTGCTTTCCTCCGGTGTATCTGCTGAGGAAAAGCGAGCGCAGATTGCGGAATTGGAAAAACAGGAAGTAGAAATGTTTGCCCGGGCTAGCCTGCCACAGCTTCGCAAGTTCGCGGGGATGTAGACGTAAAAACCCCGGCATTGCGCCGGGGGTAGAAGGGCGAGGGGTCGACGCTTAATGGGTTCTCCATACACGCACACCAAGAATCCCTCGCTCTGCAACGGCTCGGACGATCACTCCCAAACCGAGACGGGAAGCTTCTTTGCGAAGCTCGCTAGACAGCCACGCTTGGTCAACACCGGGGACGAAAAAGGTCATTCCGACCTTAAGCTTCCCCCAAAGAATCGTGATCGGTATCCCGTGCGTGTGCAGCGCCGACGGGGGTGTCCTTGAAGAGTTGCGCGTCTGAGTCATCGAATACTAGCACATCTTCTGGTTGAGAAAAAGCCATCCCTTTGCCTAGCCGCATCTTACGCTCCCCGATGAATTTTTTCTCCGCCTTCAAATGTTTCAGGGTTTGTGCGTAGCTTGTCTGGCTCTCAGAACAATACTTCCTGAATACACTGCGCCGTACATAAATCATCCGCGTATCCGGCTCAAACCGAATGTGTAGTTTCTGGCGCGGTTCACGGATCGGAGCCTCAAGGCCCGGTACCTTGCGGGTTGTCGTGCTGTTAATGATAAGCGTATCGTTGACGTGGTCATTGATGAACGCGCCCAAGATCGTCGTGTGGCTGTTTTTAACCGCCTTCGCAGCAGTAGCACACCGGTCGATCAACTCCTTAACGATCCAGTCCACGACACGAGTGAAATCGTCGTCCGTAAAATCCAATACCCCCGCCTGCCGCGCCATGAGCCCCCCGGTAAGATGAGTGGCGACTAGCGAAGACCAGAATCGCTCCCGATTCCCGAGGTTTGCTTTGGTGTCAATGATGAGCCCCATACGGTCCAGCGTATCCTGCACGGTGCGTAGGTTCCGGATGATGTACTGTATGTAGATATCCCCCGCCCACCCGTAATTGGAATCCAGCAGCCCGAAAATCGCATCGGACTCGGTCTTTGTGTAATCGTTACCTTGGCACCACTCAAACTCTAGGAACCGCGACATCTCTCCATCTGGGGTACGCTTCTTGGTGTATAGCTTTTCTTCGATGAAGGAATTAGCCGTCACGTAGCAATTAGACCTCCATGTCGTCGTATTCAACCGCTCGATGTTGTTGCTGCCTTGCAGACGGTTGCCACCTCGCCCATGCAGATATTGATAGAGAAACTCCGACATATGCTCCGGGGTCTCGTTTGTGATTTCGTCAATCGTGGGCGAGATGTTCTGCATCGTGCCGATACGGTTTATACGGGACTTTGGCGTATCGTTTCGGATCAGGATCAATTCTTCCGGGTGCCCAAAAACACTGTTGATTGCCTTGAGCATCGTAGTCTTACCCGTGCCAGCCTGTTCGCTTACGAGACTCAGAACGCTCCCCTTCTTTTTGGCGAAGGGGGAAAGCGGTGAAGCAAACCCACCGAATAACGTGAACAGATGCAGTTCCATACCGGGGCGGTTGTAGTGCGACACCGCTTCTTTCCACTTCTCCAACGTACCTTCTTGCCGAAAAAACTTCACAAGTTCAATCGTCACGGAAGACGGCGGGCTGTAACTGATTTCGGTTGCCGTGATGCAGCGATCACCTATGATGAATGCCGAGTAGTTGTCCGCCCAACCAAACTGTAGCCGCGATTTTCTCGCTTTTGATCGGTTCTGAAAGGTTTTGATTGCCCGACTAGAGTACACAGTTAAAGCCTCCATCTGTTTCTTAAGCGCACTGATACCTTCTTTAGCAAGTCGTTTAGCGAAGGTGTCCTGTCCTACCATGTCCTGCATGGGCACCATGAACTCCCGCATACCGTCCTGTGGTAAGTGAACCCTGAATAGCGCGGACATGCCGCACACTGGGTCGTCGACCGTGTTGACGAGGTAGAAATCGTTCTCATACACCAACACATCTTCCGCCTCGCCTTCCTTGTTTTTACTACGGCAATAGATCCCTCCGTTTTTGCCGCGAAAGTAAGGCCAAGGATACTCAGGGATCTCATACGTCTTGGTCGGCTCTACGGCGTCTTGGACGATGTTGTCTTCTGGCGCTGCGGCTTCCGCGAGTCCCTTGCCTAAAACAATGGGCGATACAATCACACCCCGGTGCTTGCACCCATCACACCCGCTCGGGTTGTTTTTCCAGAACGTGTCGCACCTGTACGGGCCTTGGATGCGGGATGCTTTTTCCTCTGTCTCAGATGCGGAGTACTGCGGGTGCTTATTGGAGATAGCGTGGATCGCCTTGTCCCGGTCCTTGCAGTGCTGTGCAATCGATAACGCCGCCCGCCACAGCGGTTCGCTGGTATTCTCCTGATCCGTTACTGCCAACAGAAGTTGATTGCACCCATCCCCCGCCAAGCTCTTTTTTAGTATGTCCCGGAAGTTAGAAGGCTTGTTAGCCAGAAGACTCTTTGTTGTATCGTCTAAGGGTGCTCGAAAGGTCTGGTCTGCAATAGACTCAGTAACGCCCAAAAGTCCCTTGAAGACATCGAATTCCGTTGCCGCCGCACTGTTTAGAACTTCGACTTTCAGCGGGTTAAGAGGGTTTTTGAAGTTCGACGAGCCTACGGCCCGCAATACCCGCGCGGCATCTGCCGGTACGGCGGGGTCGATCTTCATGCCCTTGAGAAGGCAAACCGACTTAAATTTTTCCGCGACAGGCTTCCACTGATCGCGGGGTACTGCTGAAACTAACGGCCAATAGGCGTGTATGCCGCGCCCTGAGTTCACGACTATCGGACGAGGGAGCTTAAGCTCTTTCACCAACTGCTTCAGCGCGACAACTGCTTCGCCCTGAGTTGGGTAGTGCTTGTCGTCATCGACGGAATCATCACAATCCAGATCGAGAAAAAAAGATCTGATCTCGGCAACATTCGCTACGGTACGGTTGTCCGTCCGCTGGTAGCTGGCAACAGCGATGAAGGAGTTCAGCCCTTTCTCTTCCAAGGCGTCGACTGCTAGATCAACCTCCTGCTTGGTGGTGTGAAATGTCTGGCTATGTACCCGCTTACCTTGTAGCGCGAATACGCAATAATGCCCCTTTGGAGGTAGTACTACCTCCATAAACTCTTCTCGCGTTAGCATGGCTACTCTAGTTGGTCATCAGCAAGATGTGGTTGGGATAACTCCTTCAACCGCTGAACAAGTTCCTTTAACCTAGCCAGCCTCGCTCCGCTAGGAAGTGACCGGCCCGCCATCCAGTTATAGATCGTTGCGGGCGTGACTTCAAAACGCTCTGCAACCTCCTTGACAGAATAGTTGTGCGTAATACACAGGTGTCCTAGCTCTATGCCCAAACCGTCATTGTCGGGGTTGGAGCGTCGTGCGCGCATCTGACCGGAGAACGACGTATTTGCGTGGTCCATATTCATCTCCCAAACTAGGCGCGGCATACGCCGCGCCTAGACCTCTCAATTACTCGTCATCCCATTGGTCAAGGATGTCCTTGAGGTTTTTCTTGGGAGCCGCTTCCTCTTGCGGCTTTTTTGACTCCCGCTTTTTTGGCTCTTCCACTGCCTCTGCAGCGGGCTCGTCCTCACTCTCCTGCGCTACCGGCTTATCAAAAAGCTGTTCGAGAGGCGGGGCGGTGACTCCTCCCCCGCTATACGAGACAGTCACTGCGGACTTGGCTTCCGGGCTTTGTCCCTTATCTACGCAAGCACGATACTCAGACTCCGTCAGCGGGCGCACTGCCTTGAACGTGAGCTTAGGGGTTGCGCTATTCACGTCGAACCGCATCTCGGTCACCACTGCCGTGACGTTGACGTTGAAGCCCGCGAGGAACTGCACGTAGGCGTTGAGCGGCAGCTTGCCGTTGCCGCCTTTGCCGAATAGCGATGTAGCAGGTAGCGTAAGTTGGAAAATATCTCCTTCCAGATCGTTCTCCAGCACAACCGCCAACCGACGCGAGTAGCGACATGCACGGCTCTCGCCTTGCCCCGACCCCTTGATGTTCTGGGGGCATTGCGCGCAAGTCATACCCTGGGGCTTAGCAATACTTTTATCCGGGCGCTCGCCGTCCGGGGACCAGCACGCCGGGGTTACGTTCGTGACGCTGGGGTCATATGTATTGGCGTAATACGCCCTGGACGTTTTCGGTGCCGCGTTTATGATGACCATGTTCATCGACCGGTCTTCGTTCGCCGCAATCTCCTTACCGTCCACTACCATGCGGAATACTCCGCCACGGATCGAGATGCGCTTACCACCTCCACCTCCACCCCCAGACAAAAGGGATTTCGTCGTTTCGTCCAGCCCTTCGTTGCGCAGGTAATCAGGGATGCCATTCTTAAACAAAGTAACGTCGGTGCTCATTTAAGTCTCCTTATTTACGTCGAACGGTAATGTCGTACTTGCTATCAGCGTTAAGTCCGGGGGGTATCGCGTCTGGGTGCTCCTCTAAGAAAGTTTTCATATTCGTTTGGTGCAGCCGACGTTCTAGCAAGTCAAGAGCGCCGTATTCTACACAGAACTTATGCATGGACGTCCAATCCGATGTCCAGTAGCGGGTCTTCACCGTCCGGGTTACCGTACCGTGTGCCGTCTTAAGGCCCGTCGTACCTAGCGTATCGCAGAGGATAAGCAACTGCTTTTTAACGGTGTTGATATCCCCATCAAGTTCTGCCTCTGCAGTTTCATACGCCTTCCGCAATGCGTCCTTCTTTTCCCGCATCTTGAGATAGATACGGACTAATTTATCCACTGATTCTTGTTCTTCCATCATCATCTCCTAGCTCGTCTATTTCCTCTCGGTACAATTCAATCAACCGTTGGTGAACATCTATTTTGCCTTGCAACATCCGATACATTTTCTTCTCTACTTTACTTCCTTGCAAATGGACTATCGTGACCTTATTGACTTGCCCTGCGCGATGTACGCGAGCATTGGCTTGCAGATACGTCTCAACACTCATGACTGGGGACCAATACACCACGACGTTAGCAGCGTGGAGCGTGACTCCGTGCGATGCAGCCTGCGGTTGGATGACCAACACCCGAGGGTCCGGCTGAGTCTGGAAGCGGTTGAATATCTCGGTTCTCGCTCCGGCGGGTACTTTCCCATTGATGATCTCGGTGGTAATGCCTTTGGACTTAAGCCACTCCGCGACGATATTGAGGCTATGCGTAAAGGGGGCGAATACTAGAACTTTGTGACTCGCCTCGTCGATGACCTCCATAAGTGCCTGCAAGCGGTTGCTGCAATCGAAGTCAATGATTTCTTTGTTATCCGAATACGCTGCGCCGCTAGAGATTTGCAGGAGTTTTGTCAGTACAGTCGCAGCCGTTGGTGCAGATATCTCTTCCCCTGCGGTGCGTACAAGTTGCTCTTGCAGGAGAGCGTAGTAATACTTCTCTTGCTGCTTCGTCAACGGAACATCGCGAGTAACGTACATCATGTCTGGGAGATCCAGGCATTCTTCCTTGGAGAACCTAATCGCGGGTTGCAGCGCGTCAAACACAATATCCGTTGCTTCTGGGCGTGGCACCCACTTGAACCGGGTAAGCTGCGTCATGACTTGACTTCGGAACGACCCGTAAAACTTCGGCACCCCGGACGGATTGATAATCCGCGCCAGCCCATAAGCGTCACTCGGTTCTTGCGAGGCCGGTGTCCCTGTCAACATCCAGATCCATGTATGCGGGCGAATAATTCTGTTGAGGCTTTTCCACCGAGTCGTGTGGATGTTCTTGTAGTAGTTCGCCTCATCTACGATGATTAAATCGAACCTGCCATCCTCTAGTACTGCATCACCAATCAGCGCCACTCCCTCGTAGTTTGTAATGACGAACTCAACGTCGCTTCGCACCACTCGCCGACGGTTCTCGGCTCTTGTGCTATGCGCTACCTCACAGGTACGGTGCATCGCAAACTTAAACACATCCGCTTGCCACGCCGACCCCATGATGGATACCGGGCACACTACCAGCACGCGCCGAATCTGGTTCTGCTTCATGAGGTAGTCTGCGGCCCAGATGCAGCTTGCCGTCTTCCCTGTCCCTTGGGCGTTGAAGCAAAATGCCCGGCGGTGCAAGGTAAGAAACTCAGCCGTTGTGACTTGGTGCGCAAACGGTTGGTACAGCCCCGGCCAATCGTAGGACTTGCGGATTGGGGAGGGGACGTTCTTGATCTTCATGTTCTTGAGGATCTGTGCTTCCTCAAGCCCCCATCGGACCACAACATCATGGTCGCCCACTTGCGCACTGGTAGGAATGATCTGCGTGATCTTATGGGGGTCGCGAACACGCAGGCGTAATGCCTTGTTTTCGATGATTTGCATGGTATAGGGTTAAAGACGCCTACGAAGCGAAGTGCTGCTTTGCACTCGCTTCATGTTTGTAAAAAATTTTACTGCTGTTCTTTACTGCTTGCTGCGAACGACGAATAATTCTCCACCCACAATATGCGGGCGTCAACAACTATTTTTTCGGCGCGTTCCGCTTTACGGAATGATCCGAGTTACGGCTGAAGGATCGGTTGCTGCTTGGACTGCGCAGGCGCAAATTACCCGCAGAGTTCGATCCCCCCTTAGACAAAGGTACGCTATGGTCAATGTCCTTGCCCTTGCGGGCAATGCCTTTAGCATCCATCATCCGACGGGCAGCGGCTCGCTTCGCGCGTGTTGGATTCTCGTTGCGCTCTTGCTGCTGGGCGTATTCTTTTTTGTACGGGCGTGGCTTGTTAACGTATGGCATCACACTTCCCTCCCATTAAACTTACAGTTCGTGACGGGGCACCACCGACGGCAGGTAAAGTTCTGCCGGGGGTTCCACACATTCTCCGCATGTGCTGCTTCAAGTCGCGTAGCTTCCTCCAGCCACCGCTTCCACAGCGTTTCGGATTCTTCGCGCTTGTACTGCGCCTTAACCAAGCCAGTATCGACAACAAACAACAAGGCAGCTTTGATCGTCTGCACTTCGGGATGGTGCTTGAACACGGCAAGCGAGAGAATTTCAAGCTGCTTGGTGTCAGCGTATCGGCTCTTCCCACTCTTGTAGTCTAGGACTTTTGCTGTATCCCCGTCAACAACGAGCAAGTCGGCGATGCCCCGCCACCATACGTTTTTGTCGTAAAACTTGCACGGCTCAAGCTCCTTGGTAAGCCCCAACTTCTGCTCGCACATTATCTCCCCCGGCAGCACCCGCAACCGGTCAAGCGCCTCCTGCATATAGCCCAACGCCGGAGAGAGCGGCACTCCGTCCCGGACGTAGTCTTCAGCAGCTTTATGCACTTCCAACCCGTACCGAATCTGCGGGGAAGGGGGGTCAAAGGCATCCCTGGCAATACGAAGATGGTAATACTTCTTCGGGCATTGCTGGAATAGATTCAGGCTACTGTACGACCACTTAATCATTAACATTCTCCGTAGCTTCGCCCCATACCCGATTCGCAATTCAACGGCAACCCCGGTGCCCACTCCGGCACCCACCGCATGCAAGATTCGACGTAGGCTTGGGCTTCTTGTGCTTCCTCTTCGGGGGCGATACACGCAATTGCATCGTGCACAGTTAACACCACACGGTAGCGTTTAGCGATCCTCAACATCTGCTGTCCGATGACGACGCGGGCCAAATACTGGCAACAGTTATGGACAACGAAGGGGCCAAGTTTACCACGCACTACAAACCGATGCCGGGGGCCGGAGTTAATGATGTCGAAGACGGGATAGACTTGCGCTTCCTGACCGGTGCAGTTAGCAGTAGGTCGCGGGCGAGACGGTAGTATAGAGTGGACCGAGCGATCCCCGTTGTCTTGCTTAGTTCCATGATGTCCACTCTCAGAGAATTGCGTTTGTTGCGCGAATTCACCCGACGAGATACCCAGCGACAGTTCTCCGGAGAATACCCTTTGTTGTTGTCGCGCCGATCCAGATCCAACCCGTTTTGATACGTCGGCCCCATGTCGTCCCAAAAATTCTGAAACGACTTCTCCCAACGCTCGCATACCTTTATTCCCCGCCCCCCGTAATTCTTCCACGCCCGATGTGAGGGTAGCCGACACCGGTCCACCATAGACCTCCATACCGCGAACGCGGGGTGCCGACTCATGCCGTGAGTAATGTGGGGCTTCGCTTGTAGAGATTTGGTCAGGCATCCGCAATTCGGCGTCCATCCCCTCCGAGCGTACCGTGCTACTTCCTTCCCCTTGCGTATGACAAATGTCCCGCATTGGCAACGAAACTTCCACAGCCAATGCTTCCCGTCGCTTTTCTCCCGATTGATAGCAGTCAATGCCCCAAAGGTCTGGCCGGTAAGGTTCAGGGAGAGCTTCCGCTTTTTTCCATCCGTCATCGGTTAACACCTCGTGGTCGGGGGTCATATACACACCGTCGACAATAACACAATACTGGACAGATTTGAATACACTACCGCCATGAGAAACCCACTCTACCCCGTCGTGGACTTTATCTTCAAGGCGGACAGCCTCAATGGGGACCCATCCCCTAGAAGTAAGTACCTCGGTGCCTGCGGCCAGACAGTTTTCCGTGAATTTCCCTCCCCATATACCGGTCACTCCTGTGCGGGAAGTATATACGATTGCCTCGTTGCCTTTGGCGTCTCGTGTTCGTCGCAACTCGTGGTACCTGCGCGGGATGCCATTGGGGCCTAGCACTCCGAGAAGACCGTTGATCTGCATCACCCCCTCCCGCCCATATGGTGCCGACCGGCTATCGACCATGGCACGTAGCGCTGCATCCCCCTGTGCCCACAGGGCAGGGACGCGAGGGTAGGTTTCCCGGTAAGTGTCGATAATGTGCTTGGCCTCATCAAACGACATCTCGACGTTAGCCATCTGCATGAAAAGCTGAAACTTCTTAGCCCCCATGCCGTAGCCGCTACCGAGTAGCGTCGACTTTCCTATGAAGCGTTCAGACGAACTGATCTCCTCGGCGGGCTTCCTGTAGATTGCGGACGCCATGATTTTGTAAACGTCTTGCCCTGTGCGAAACGCTTCAACCAAATCCTCCTGCTCTGACAACCAAGCCAGTATCCGTGCTTCGATCTGGGAGGAATCCGCGTCTACGATGACGTACCCGGGCGGGGGTTTAATCGCGTGCTTCAGTGCGCCCGCATCTGCGCCCCGGGACGGAAGATTTTGGAGGTTTACCTTATCCAACCCTGCCCAACGAGCCGTCGGCGCACCGTAGTACTTCAGTGGCACAGGTAGATTGCCCCGCTGCGCGATACCCAGAAACCGCTGCGTGCGCGTCTCTTCCAATGTCGACTTCACTCCAAGCCGCGCGGAGACGAGGGCTTGTACTTCCGGGTTAGGGTGCGCAAGAAGCTCCTTCATCCCTTCATCGGTCTTGGCAAAGGCGTACGTCGTCTTGCCGGTTGTCGGACTGATCTTAGTCGGCGGGATAACCCCATGCTCTTGCAGGAGTTCAGCGAACTGCGGGTTACTCATAATCCGCTTGCGGACACTTTCCGGATCACCCCCCAGATTCGCTAGCAACTCTTCTTTGCGTGCCTGCACGTCGCTTAGGTGTTTTTCCAACAGAAACGCATCCAACTCCAGCACCGGCTCGGTGAACATCTTGAGGGTCTGGTCGATAAGCCGCAACTCGTCCCGAGGGTAGATGTCGATGAGGATCTGGAACAAGCCATACGTCAAAGCCACGTCATTGCGGCAATACTCTGCGTACCGGGCAAGCTCGTCGGGGGAAAAATCTAACCTGCGTTTGCTTCGCGCGTTGATGACTTCAGTGCCTTTGATTCCTAACCCGTAGTACCCCGCGAGCTTCTCCAGGCTTAACCCGACCTCCACCCCATGCACCGCCCGCGACATGCTCAAGGTGTCAGCAATAACTTTCGGGCGGGTATCGAACCGCCAACTTAGGATCGCGGCGTCGAACATGGCGTTATGCGCCACAAGCATCGCGTTTGCCCAGTCAAATTGTCGGCACCAGTTCCCTACTTCTTCGTGCGTGCCGGAGAACCATTCCGGCTTTCCGTCGTTAACCTGCGCGGCTACACCGATGACCTCGAATAGATCACTTCGGATGTACTCTTCTGTCGTCAGTTTGCTTAGTGAGTACTGTTGGTCGTAGTACGTCTCCATGTCCAGCGTGATGATGTCCACTGCTTCGCCCTTTGCTTAACGCGTACTTGAAGTCCCGCTTTATGTTTCGCACCGCTCTATAGTCGCTCGGAGTACGGCTCATGGTGATTGTCGCTCCACCGATGTGTTTGCCTTTGATGTGGTTGCGGTTAGCCTTAAATTTCCACCCTTCTTTCTCAGCGTCTTCCAGCAACCTCCGTAAATCCTTATTCGTCGTAATCATAGTCTTTCAACTTTACACCTAACCTTTTCGCGAGTCGAATCTGCACGTCCTTGTCGAAAGACTTAAAGATCGCTCGGTAAAAATTCATCGCCCGATCGGATCGAACCGCACTGCTATACGCAACTTCCTTTGATTGTGGGGATAGCTCGTAATGCAGTACGACGGCTTGAAACTCAAACATTCGATTCGTCGGGCGACGAGTCGTCATAGCAACGCTTCCTCTACCGGGTTATTTGCTTTGATCCACTTCGCTAGCTCTCTTGGTCGGACTCTTCCAAACGGCCAGCTTGGGTAAGGATCGCGGTGAGTCCATTTAGCATCGAGGCCAGCGTCCTTTTCGAATCCAGGTAGTCCCGATATTCCGTCTCCGGGATCTCCCATGTGTTGTACCTCTGCTTGCACTCCAGACATTCTCGTCGCCTCCACACAGCTTGGTTATCTTGATCGGACTCTGCGGGCCGGGAGTCAATAACCTTACTGCTCAAATGATCACACTCGTTCATCTCGGTGCACCCCCTAGCTCATGATCAAACGGCACCCGGAACCCGGCCGAGTTCTTGTGCCCTCCCCCACCATACTGTTTGGCAACTTCGCTTACATCGACCGCGCCGTTAGACCTAAGAGAGTACACCCGATGGGCGGGGGTATCGTAGTAGGATGCGGCGAAGAACTCCCCTGAACTTGCCATGGTGTTTCCTGCGTCGGACGCAAAGGTATACGGCAGATTCGCCACCGGTACGTTATACCCGCCGATTATTCGGCGGTGTTTGGTCTGCTTGAGAAGCTCCAACAGATCCTTCCGGTGCTTGCGCGCAATCGCCCGCCCCTCGGCTATCAACACATCCACGTCCGTCTTCATAAGCTCATCCCACACGGCGAAATCATAGGGGTGACTGAATAGATTGCTCTGGATCTCCCGGGTGTAGGGTAATGCGAAACGCCACAAGTCGTAATCCTCAATGTGGTTCAACAACGGGGGCGCATTGTCAAGCGTGCCATACATATATAGCCAAGCCAGCGTAGCACCTGAATGATCAAGGCTGGAATATGACCGCACCGCCCCGCATGTAATGAGTGGGTCAAGATCCCCCAGTGCCGTTTTATGGTGGTCAATCAGATAGACTTGGTTCGACGTGTTCACTATCTTTTCAACAACGTCCCGCTTATAACTAAAATCAAGTAAGAAGACGTCTTTCCCGACTGTGTCGGGAGGCGGCTCGTTGTACACCCCGGCGTGAAACTTGATTTGGGGAAAACACCCGTGCCTGCTAAAGACCCACGCAGCGGCGAAGCCGTCTGCGCAATTCCCATGGTAAATACAAAGCGGCTCCATTACACCCCTCTCCATACATTACTTAGGTTACGTTTATTTTCGCGATACCTACGAGACCGTTCTGCGGTGGTCAGTTTAGGATTCGGGGCATCCGAACCTTCGCCCCACGCGAACAAGCGAGATCCATGCTTCGTCCTTGGGGTTTTGACGTAACCCGTGATACGAACCAATCGCGCTGTGTGTAATACATACGCCCAATACCTTGCGCTTTGGTAGCTAACTCCGCCTATGCGCGACATTTCCCGCACCGTAAGCGGACGTTTAATTAACTCTTTCAAAACTGCCGCAAGTTGATCGTACGATACTCTTCCACTCATTATTTCACAGTCCTCCAGTCATGTTTTTTGAGCCACCCATCCGCAAATGCTTTGCTAGCTGCCGCTGACACTTGGTTTTCTAACCATACCTTTCGCTGTTCACGATGCCTTTTAACAATGTCATTTTGCATTGCCCTGTTGACGGCGCGCTTAGTTTTTTTCCATATTTTCATCGCTTGTGCATCATCCGCACCATTCCATAACGCCTCAGATACCGGTTGGAAATGCAAAGCAAGCCACGCCTGTGCATGATTTTTTAAGAACACATTCCCACCGCTTTTCAGTTTATGAAGTTCCTGTAAGGTCTCTTTAAGGTCTTTCCCGTTGTATTTTTGATACGTCCTAACGGCGTGGGCCATTTTCCCCTGCTTCCTCCAAACAGATAAAACGCATGTCATCCAGATATATTCATCAGCGTCCATCATGCCCCTAATAGCAGTATAAGAATCCCCAGGATTGAGACGGCGTAGATTACTGCCTCAACGCCAAACGAAGTCTCTCGGCTCAGTAACCGCTTTAATCTTGTCGCAAACATTACACACTCCCTCATGATAAGTTGCTAGATGGTCCATTGGTTGCTTGCCACCATATAGGTGCGCACACTCCATGCAGATCCACTCCACGTCGTCAACATTCAGCCGCGCCCTGTAAGTCGAACTGTAAATCATTCCTGCTCCTTCAAGTGTCGAATTCCTTCTGATAACCATGTGCGTGACTTACTGCCACTGTACTCAATGTACAGCGCCGCTTCTTCAATCGCGGCGTTGCGTGTCTCGCGTACGAACTTTTCAAGCGCCTTGGGGTTGAACGAATACAGGTGCTCTCGCCGTACCTCTGCATCATCACACGTCGTAACGGCGACGAGGTCTGACTTACCACCACACTTGAATACGCGTTCGAACTCTTCACGCTTCATAATCGGCTCGCTCCTATCCTTGGGTTTATTTTGCTCGTCGTTGTTCGTTCGCTACCCGTTTGAATGTAGCCTTGATGTCCGTCGCCGCCGACGGCGTATATACATGCCTATTCCCTTGATCAATTTTGTAGATATTCCGGCTACGCAAATACGCAACTGCCGCCGCGACCTTCTCTTGTAAATCACTCTCCATCATCTTCTCCTAGTACTTCAAGCAATTTTTCCAGGTAATGCATCGCCTTACCTACCTCGATCCCTACATTATCCTTGGCACCCATACGCATCAGGTACTTTAACGCGTTGCCCCTATAGAACCCGATCTGCTGTTCAGTAGGCCAAGTCGCAACGACATCCCAGGGCTCCACTGCCATTTCGATATAGTGGTCCCCACCTATTTGCTTGTTGTTTGCATCCACTTTGCGCAGTCCTCTTTTATGTCTTCCAACGGAGCTATAAGAAAAAATATCAGCCCAATGAATGAAGCCCCAACAATTACTATTTCAACCCAATCTCGTATTCTCTCGTATGTCATAGTCCACCGTTTAATCTACACCTTCATAATGTTAACGATCAATTACAACGAAGACAATACCGACCGTAGCGCTTCGACACCTTCTTCGTTAACCACAAGGGCCACTCCTCCTCTCGCTCTAATCCTGTCAAGCTCTCTTAGTTGCAGTGCGGTAGGCTTACTACCCCCCGCCTTGCATTCGATGGCAATGAATCTTCCCTTAAGGCAGGCAATGATGTCTGGAATGCCGGAGCGCCCGTAACCCCCCATGTTCGGAGGGAAATGGTACGCCCCGTACTCGTCTAGTAGCGCCTTGACCCGCGCCTTGACTTTACTTTCCGGGGTTGATGCCATAGTTAGAAATTGAACCGCTTCAATATATCGTCCACTTGCGTCTTAATCTCCTTACGCGCCCCGTCACTCTTGCGCAAGTCTTGCACGTCCAACCCAGACAATACCGATTCCAATTGCTTGCGGGCAATTTCCAACGCCGGGTCGTTCAATACATTGAGCCGAGACAACAACCCGCAAAGCTCCACAGCGTTGCCAAGCAAGGAGTCGCGGATGACTTTACGCTTGCCTTCGCCACGCTCGACCAGCTTCTCACTCATGTGAGTAAGGCATGTATGCAACCGCTGCCACAAGTCATTCGTCACGTTGCTGAGACGATTCGCATACGCCTTCTCATACTGGGCCTCCAACTCTTGACGCAACGTATCGTCTGTCTGAATCCGCCAGTCCCCTACTCCTGGCACAGGGGAGAATGTGCAGTGTAAGGCAAACTTGTTCGTGATGAGGTTGGGGTCCGGATACTCATCTCGGTTGAACAAGGCCCCCAACTGGAAAGCTTGCGCTGCGATCAACGTCGAATACTTGGCGCAGAACAAGTCAACCACCTCCTTGAACTTCTGTTCCCATTCAGCAAGCTCCTTCTTGTAGGCTAAGAAGTTTGGCAACGGCAACAACCGTTCGCCGCCATCCGACCAAGGCAATGTGTGCCGGGTATGCCAGAATCGAATCGCCTTCGATACCGAGATCACTGCCTCCAACTCAACGACCCCCGCAAACAGATTCTTGTTGTAGTTCCCCGCCCGGGTGCGGGTGCTCTTGGCGGCGTCTACCTCTTCGGATACCTGCCGGTCGAGCTTACGACCGGACCACACCGACATAGAAAGGTTTACCAACATGCTGTTATCGACAACACCCATGACTACTCTCCTTCGCTTTTGTTAGATTGCTCTGCTGCGTACAACAACTTCCCCATTGCGTAATCTGCTTCCGGAAGAAGCGTTATCTTAATTTCTGTAGAGTCTGTCGGGAGTACCCGTGGCTCTTGTTTGCGCATCTCGGAGTTCCACTTGTCATCGAACCGCTCGACCGTCTCCTTCGTAAGGGCCAGGAACAACTCGGTAGCCACCTTGGGATCTAGCACATACCGGTAATACCCGAGATGAAGAATCACTTTGTTACCTGCCTTATTCGTCGTACTCGTCATGTTAGTCTCCTATGTAGATCGTACGTCCAACCCCTGCGTTAATCTGTTTGTTTGTGAGGCACCACAACACCGGGCAGGGCCACGCTCCTCCCCAATCGTTGCCGACCTCACCATCCGACAACATCACCATGCACTCAAATCTCAGGGCTTTCTCTGATAGATACTGCGTGACACATGATGGGCGCGTACCACCTCCTCCTTTTGGTTTAGTGGATTGCGTCAACATCTCGTACATCCCATCCGAGTACTTCTCGTGTGCTGCAACCCGCGTATCCCAATACATCAAGTCGGTAACTTCAGGCTTGAGCAGGGTAGCAATCGCTGCAACTTCAGACAGGAAGCGGGTCAGAATTTTCCCGCTCACCGACCCAGATGTATCCACCCCTATGCCGATACGCCCAGTACGCTCGCTGACATACGATGGCAGGTAGATGTTGTTATGTAGCAACCGCCGGTTAGGTCTGCGCCACACGGCGAGGTCTTTGCCTGCGCAGTGGGAAGTGATGAAGTCCCGCAGCGCCTCGGACCAGTCGACCTTTGGGGTAAGTATCTCTCGCACCGCCCGGTCAAGTTCTCCCGCTTTGCTGCCCGCCAAGATAGTCCCCGATTGCAGCGCGCTTTGTACCTGCTCGGATAGTTCCTTCTGTTCCTCCGTGCTACGCTGCTGCGCTTGTTCCCATCCATGCTCGTCGAACCCACCGGGGGGCTCACCTCCCCCCTTCCCTTCTTGTTTGAGCTTACGGAATACCTCCCCTGCGTCCATCCCCTCATACTGCTCATCCAACGCACCCTGCGCGGGCATCTCGATGAACCCATCATCTGCGTCGGACTTGTATAGAAGGAGGTTGATGACGTAGTCGCAGGCAAGGTTCGCCAGTTTCGGATCCTCTTTCCACATCCACTGCCACGTAGTTAGATGTAGCAGCGCCTTGTGCATCGTCTCATGCAGGATGACGAATCGGGCCTCCGGATCAGATAGCCCGTCGATGAACTTCTTGCAATACCGCACGTTGAACCCGTCGGTATAGGCTGTTGATACTGGGCCTTCGTCGAATAGTGATGCTTCCCCCATCATGATGACACCACCTAAGCTGCGGTACTTTTGATGGGTAAGAAGCGACAGCGTTAACTTCTGCATCCGTTCTTCTGTCGTTAACATAACTGCCTCCTAGAAAAGCCATTGATTGTCGGTTGCCCACTTCACAAACGGGCGGCAACTAAGCGCGGCAGCGCGGGCGGGAGATGATAGAACATTCATGGCAAACAACCCTTGATATTCCTTTGGTAGACGGTTGCAGTATGTCATCCACGGGACCATGGTTTTCGCAGTCACCGATTGGATTGCGCTGAACACCGACACGAAGTTCGCTGCGAAGTCTTTGTAGTCAGGAACCTGCGCGGACCCGGGGGCAGCAATGATTGCATCCCATGACGGGAGCCGGTCGAACGTATCGGCGAATGACATGATGTCATTACCTGCGGACAATCCCACGCAACCCGCGATTGCAACACGTAGGGCGTTTGGCGACAGATCTGTTTTGCGCCACATTATGTCACTCGCGCGGTGCAAACTACGCCCCGACACGAACGCGTTACTGGGCTTATTCGGGTAGTTGATGTATGGATTGCCGTCACCGTCGCGGAACGACGCCATGCACCGGGGGAACCGCTTCACCCAAGCAACGATAACAGGGTGGATATTGTTATCCATAGCCCAGATAACCCACTCATCGGCGGTCGGCTTTCGGATCTCGCACACGGAACCACGATTGCGGAACTGCGCCTGTACGTGGTCCCCTAAGCCTTCCGCAGCGAGATTAGATGTAGCGAATACCCGGCTTCCCTTGGGCAGGGTGAACTCCCCTATCTTCTTCTCATGGAAGAGCCGCATGAACGAGTTCTGCACCGTGCGCGGGGCCTTGGCGATCTCGTCGATCATGAAGTTCACTGGCTTGCCGTGGTGGATATTAAGCAGCGCGTTCGGTGCGAACCGTGTGATTTTGATACCATTGATCTCTTCCACAAACGGGACGCCCGTCACGTCTGCGGTGTCAAATGTTGGTGCATCCGCGTATACGCAGATAGAGTCCGGCTCCCGCTTGGCAAGCTCGTAGAGCATCGCCGACTTGCCGATACCCATTTCGCCTAAAAACAAGTACGAGACATCCGTACCGGTGTGTTGGATTAGGTCTACTGCTTCGTTCAAAGATACTACATGGGTCGGTTTGATATCACTCATTTGCTTCTCCTTTTGGTTAAACATCACTACCACTAACAACCATTAGCTCTTTAGCGGCGAGCCGCGTCAGTATGTCTACTGGCGTCGTTTCATGCGTACGACTCTCGCCGTCGCCGTTGTCATAGCCGTAGCCGTAGCCGTAGCCGTTGCCGTCGCCGTCGCCGTCGCCGTAGCCGTCGCCGTTGCCGTCGCCGTCGCCGTTGCCGTTGCCGTTGCCGTCGCCGTAGCCGTT
>Ga0099850_1000317_pt1 | contig 21431 bp, 26 predicted proteins | sample CB_VirMetaG_5_FD_79182 | JGI IMG/M metagenome (GOLD analysis project Ga0099850, IMG submission 79182) | Freshwater to marine saline gradient viral communities from Chesapeake Bay - CB_1508_1D Viral MetaG | ecosystem: Environmental > Aquatic > Marine > Coastal | place: USA: Chesapeake Bay... | reverse complement strand
TATGGATCACAGGATCCAGTATGGCTTGAAGCACTTGAGAAAGGTCAAGACCTCCACTCAGTGTGTGCTAATCTTGTCTATGGAAAGAAATGGGAGGATGCTGCAGAAGAGGGTTGTGCTTATTATTCTGAGTTTACAACACATACAGAGCATGGAACAGCAAAGTTCGGGTTTATGGATATGAGCACTGGTTCTACAGAATTTCCTATCAGGAAAGCTAAATGTGAATGTCCTGAACATAAGATTCTTAGGAACAAAGTTAAAACAGTAAACTTCGGTTTAGCTTACGGTATGGGTCCTAATAAGCTTGCAGATACTATTGAGTCATCTCTCGGTGAGGCTAAAGAACTGATAAAACAGTACTTCAAAGTGTTTCCTAACATAGGTAACTTCCTTACTAAGCTTGAGAAGTTCGGTGTAAAGTATGGGTATGCTAGAACTTATCCTCCTTACAACAGAAGACGATGGTTTTCTGAGTGGTTCAGGGGTATAGGTGCAGAGCCATCTCTTAGAGGTATAACCGGTACTATCGGTAGAGCATCTAAGAATACTCCTATTCAAGGTGCGTCAGCTGATATGACCAAGCTTGCCCTTGTACTTATACGGGACTTTATACGTGAGACCAATGCACCTGTTAAGATAGTAATGACAGTGCATGATCAGATTGATACTGTATGCTCTAAAGAATATGCTGAGGAGTGGAAAGTAAAGATGACTGATCTTATGGAGGAGGCAGCTATTAAGATTATACCTAACGGCTTGTTAAAGGCAGAAACTAACATCTCAGAATGCTGGGAAAAATAAATAGCTATGAGTAAAGATATAGAACAGACCAAAGCTTTTAAAAGCTACGTAAAAAGTGGGCGTGTAGGCTCAATTATAGCAGGTACAGGCTTTGGTAAGACCAGAGTGGGTGTGTATGCAGTTGTAGAGGCATTGAATGATTCTGAGCTTGACGCAATTGTACTTGTTCCTTTTGAACATCTTAAGGATAATTTTAAAGAGGAGATGCGAAAGACAAAGCAAGAAAAGTACATAGATAGAGTTAAGTTTTATTGCTATGCATCTGTTAAAAAGCTTATCAATGATCCTAAGAAGTATTCTGTACTTGTATGTGACGAGATACATCTTGGCCTTACAGATCCTTGTATAGAATTGTATAACACGGATAAGTTTGAAAGAAAGATGTTTCTTACAGCTACCCTCCCAGAGGATCCTTTATACCGGGCAAGACTACAGTCTATAGCGCCTCCTGTCTATGAAATAACTATAGATGAGTGTGTAGCTAAAGGTCTTATAGCTCCGTACAAAATAAAGTGTGTAGCTATAGATCTTACAGTTGGAGAGAAATCTCAGTACAAGACTGTAAATGCAAACTTTGGCTATTGGAAAGGTAAGCTAGGATTTGATGCTTTTAACATGGCTCAGACCGTACTTGCAAATAAGGGTAAGTATGGTAATGAGATGGTGCAAGCAGCATTAGGATTCTATAGAGCTATTCGTCAACGTAAAACAATTGTAGATCATGCAAAGAATAAGATCAAACTCGCACAACTATTTGCTAATAGCACTGATGGGCGTATTCTGGTGTTTGGTGGTGATAATACTTTCACTGATTCTCTTGCCGATTCTATTGATGGATCTGTTGTTTATCACTCTAAGAAGACTAAGAAGGTCAAAGATGCGGCATTAAGTGATTTTAAGTCAGGTAAGTCCAGGGTACTATGTAGTACTAAGGCATTGAACCAAGGGCTTGATATACCTAATGCTCAGATAGGTCTTATATGCGGTCTTACAAGTAAAGCTCTTACTATGATACAAAGAGTAGGGAGGCTTGTACGTATAGACCCGGATAATCCTGATAAGGTAGGTAGTGTGGTAATATTATATGTAAAAGATTCACAAGAAGAAAAATGGCTGAAGAACGCACTAAGCACAACGAATCCAAGCAGCATAGTTTGGACGTCTCAGACAGATCTGATAGAAGAGATGGTATAGATAACTCTAAACTTGTTCTTATAGGTAAAAGATACCTGAATGTCAACATAGATCATAGGTCAGAATATAGATTTGAAGAAGAGTCTCGTAGTAACATCGATCTTTACGAAAAACTTATGATTTTATCTGATATTCAGGAACATATCTCGGAGTAATTGGCTATCTTCATAGTCTCTCCGACGCCAAGTCTAACAATTTAAAATTATAGTATGAATATTGATATTGAACATATCATAGGGCTGAAGCTGTCTCCTGACGAGTATATCTTTCTCCTCTTACATCATAAAGGTGAGTTTGATGATTATGTGTCGAGAGGCATACGATTACGGATTGATCTCAAGAAGCTTCAGGACATGGAGTATGTCAAAATTCTAGAGGATAATAAAGTTGCATTAAGAACTAAGTTTATTGACCTTATAGAAACTGATTTTGATAGACAGTTTGCAGAGCTTATAGGTACGTATCCTATGAAGGTAGGTGTAGCAGGTAAGTATCGCATTTTACATGCGGCTAATCCGGATGCTAAAGCAAACGCCAAGTCTAAAGCAAAGTATAGGAGTATTCTTAAGAAGGATCCATCATTACATAGAAAGATAATCAAAGCATTGAACGTGCAATTGACACACCAGAGAGATAATCTCCAGTATCTCAATGCGCTTGATGTATGGTTGAATCAATCTATGTGGGAAAGATGGGAAGATATGGATGAAAACACAGACGATAGCGATGACGAAAGAAACACAAGAGTCCTCGAGTGAGGTATTAAAGAAGTTAGGTTTCCAACATATACGATCAGCAGTAAGACAATCTATAGCTGTCGTAGATAAAGCAAAGAAGGGGTTACGAAATGTTTACACTACTAACTGGCCTAGACTGAACAGACACCTGTTAGGTGGTTTGCAGCCGGGTAAGCTGTATATAATAGCAGGTAGACCAGGTACAGGTAAGTCAGCATTCAGTAACCAACTGATCTTTGACCTAATGGATAACGCAGCGAAGCTGAATAAGAAGATGGTTGTATTCTATTGGTCTTTCGAGATGCCAGGTTATCAGCAGATAATGCGTAGCGCATCTAAGGACACAGGAAAACAGATGTCAGATCTTTATTCAGTTGACAAGACTTTAGGGGAGCAGGACTTTCAATCATTTATGCAGAGTGTGCATAAGTATGTAAAGTATCCTGTATTCTTCCAGAATAAACCTAAAGATGTATCATTTATAGAATCAGCATGTGAGAAATTCACTATGCTGCATCCTGACGTACAGATCCTTAATCTTATTGACCATACCAGACTTGTACCTGGTGATGAGGATATAGAAATGAAAAAGCTTAACAATCTGTCTAAAGGATGTATGAGGATGCAGGCTAACATGGGAACTATAAACCTATTGTTGTCACAGTTAAACAGGAACATAGAGAAAGATGACAGGGCTAAGAATCAGTTTCAGCCGATGTTATCTGATCTGTTCGGTGGTGACAGTATAGGTCAGGATGCTCATGTGGTTATGATGATACAAAGACCGCACGATCTCTATGGGATCACAGCAAGGTATTGTGGTGAGGATCCGAGAGGATTACTTGCACTGCACCTTGAGAAGAACCGTGATGGTATACTGGGTATGATCCCGTATGACTTTGACGGTGCAAAGTTTACAATTACGGAACGTAAATCTAAATCTAAATAATAATGGCAAACACAAATGCAATAGTATTACCTACTGCACCGGTACCTGGGACTACAAAAAGTCCAGAGAATCTTATCATCTATTCTAAACCTAAGATAGGTAAGACAACAATGCTTTCTAAGTTGAAAGACTGTCTTATCATAGACCTCGAGAAGGGTACGAATAAGATAGATGCTATGAAGGTTCAGGCTAGCAGCTTGACAGACCTTCAGAATATTGTAAAAGCTATCAAAGCTTCTGATCACAAGTATAAATACGTAGCTATAGATACTGTAACAGAACTTGAAGCATGGTGTGAGTGGGATGCTACCGCCATGTATATGAAGACACCTATGGGTAAGAATTTTAATCGTGTTCAAGATCCGAAGACAGGGGAGATGAAGGTACTTCCGAAAAGTCAATGGGACAGTGTATTAGGTCTACCCAAAGGCGCAGGATATCTGTACCTGCGTAATAGTTTCAAGAAGTGGATGAACATTCTCCTTACTCTTGCTCCTCATGTAATTTTCGTAGCACACGTAAAGGATGCTATGGCTGAGAAGAAAGGTAAAGAGGTGGCTGTCAAAGATCTTGATCTTACAGGTAAGCTGAAGACCATAACTGCACAGAAAGCCGATGCTATTGGATATGTGTATTGGGAAGGTGAGGAACTTATGATTTCTTTCTCTTCTAAGGATGGTATAGAGGCAAACTCACGCTGTACACATCTAAAAAACAGCACTATCCCGTTTGAGTGGGATAAGATTTTTATTGATTAATACGTAACCATTTAATTTTTTATAAACTATGAGTATTGAAATGAGGGATTCTCAGAACCCTGAAACAACTGAGAGAACAGACCTATCTAACTGCACAGTAGTAACAGAGGTAACAGTAGACATGATTCTTAACGAGCTTGCAAATGGTGTGAATAAGACTCAGATGCAAAAGAAGTTCGCTTATCGTGATGAGAACGGAAATGTTAGACCATTTGAGAAGTGGATGGTAGATGAGATGTTCAAAGATCCTGCTTTACGAGGTAAGAAGCCTGCAAGAAGAAAGGTGTTACCATTTTCATTTAAAGGTACAACTGCTACCCCTGTACAAACTGTTTCAACCCCTCAAGTAACAGAAGAAGAAGAGCCTAAGTACGGTATTCCTGGAACAGAAGGAGAACATCAGTTTGATCCATCCACTCAGAGTAATGGATATGTAGAAATAATTAATAGTGAGAACAATAACCAATCAAATATTTAATAACAATGGCAATTAAATCTAATAGTTCAGAACAAGAAGTCTCAGGAGGAGGTAATAAACTGTATACAGGTATTACCGCTATGAGCGTAATTGCAGTAAATCCTACATTGGATGAGCTGCATGAGATGGGTATTATGTATCAATCTGAGCCTAACTATACTGTAGATTTCGGTAACGGAGAGGTGCAGAAAGTTGTATTCTGGCTTAAGAATGAGGATATAACTGTACCTATGGAGATACTTATCACTCCTGGACCATGGAAGTCTAAGACAGGTAAGTACAAGTGGCTTAACAATCAGGGTCAAGAGACCTGGGCTGAAGAGAATGCAGATGGTACTGTAGATACTTCATCTCTTATGGATTGGTTCAAAGCTCCTGAGACTTGTTACAAGATTGCACGTGGTGCTGATACTCTTACAGAGTTTGTAAAGGTATGGGCTAACGTTGCTCCTGGTGACGAAGTTCAGCTTGATACCCTTGATAAGATCGAGGCTGGTGATATGACAGAGCTTAAGGAGCTTATCAAAGTACTTGCAAATAACAAGCTACGAGTTCTTGTATTTGTACGTGATGGTAAGTATCAGGGAGTTTATACTCGTCACTTCGGTAGACTTGTACCACAGAGAAATGATCTGTTCTTGAAAGCTATGAACCAGGATTACGGTCAGGTTAAAGGCGAGTACAGTATCGAGTGGCAAGAGCATACTACAGGCGTTCTTACACCAGATCCGGTAGCTAAAACCACAGAGATATCAGAAGATTCTGATTGGTTAGCTGAACCTGCAGGTGTAGCAGAGGACGATGGAGATGAGCTTCCGTTCTAAGTAGAATCCGATTATTAACCGAGGGGAAGGATACAAGATGTATCTTTCCCCTCTTTTATTTTACGTATGGGTGTAGATGCAAGAGAGAGTAATGTAGTGCTATCGGTGGATAACATTCTAAGTAAGATAACAGATTATGATCTATTCAGATTCTACTGTCCACCATTTAAACAAGTAGGTAAAAAGTTCAGTAGTGAGTTACGGGAGGATCCTGTACCCAGTGCACATATAACTGCAAAGAATGATAGGTTACGGTATATCGATTACGGTTACCGGGAACATAGATTCGACAGTATAGGGTATGTGCAATACAAGTATAACCTGTCTTTTAGAGATGCGCTTTTGACCATTGATCATGATTTCAATCTTGGTCTTGCAGGTAAAAATAATATCAGTTCTTTGGGGAAAATAGGTAAGACCTATGGTGCAAAGACGTTTAAGAAGATACCTTGTATAATACAGGTAAAGAGTCGTGACTTTAATATGTATGATAGACTCTATTGGGAGGATTACTGTATCAGTAAAGAAACCTTACAAGAGTTTAAAGTACAGCCTATCACACACTACTGGATAAATGGGACGAGATATCCTGCACACATAGTAGCATATGCATACTGTGAACATCCTGGGAAGTATAAGTTATACTCTCCATTGAAACAGGACGGTAAATGGTTCGGTAATATGCAGATGAATCATGTACAGGGTATCACTATGTTACCGGTATTTGGAGATCTATGTATTTTAGCATCATCATTGAAGGATGTCATGTGTCTTTACGAGCTTGGAATCTCTGCGGTAGCCCTGCAGAGCGAATCCATGATGCCTCCTAAGAAGCTTATTGCTTTCCTTAAGAGGAAGTTTGATCAAGTAAAGGTGCTGTACGACAACGATTATACTAAGGACAACAATCCCGGTCAGACCATGGCTAAATCTATCTGTAAAGAATACGGTCTTGAGAATATCTGCATCCCTACTGAGTTAGGAGCTAAAGATATCTCAGATGTTATGCAGATACATGGTCCAATAAAGGCAATATCTCTGATCAAATGGCAACTAAAAGAAAAGGTAGACGAAAAGGTGTAAGTCTTATAAAGAGTAAGGCTACAGTTATAGATGGTATCAAGTTCAAGTCAAGACTTGAGGCGCATGCTTATAAAGAGCTTAAGAAAGCCAAGATAAAATTTAAGTACGAAGAGGATAAATTTACTCTCGTAGAAGGGTTTAAACCTATATCACAATCTTGGGAGTTCAGATATAAGAAGTTTGCACCTGTGCAAAATGCTATAAGGTCTATAACATACACACCTGACTTTACCTGTCCTGATATGAACTGGGTTATAGAAACAAAAGGTAGAGCTAATGAATCTTTTCCTATGCGGTGGAAACTGTTTAAGAGATACATAGCTTCTACAGGTAAGCCTACAGTTCTATTCATGCCTACTAACAAATTACAAGTAGATATCTGTATACAGGAAATACTAAAGTTATGATACACAGTGACCAGCACTTAAACTGGTTAAGATCTTTAGAAAGAGGGGACCTTATAGGTCTATCATACTACAACGGCATACAGCCGGGTATAATTCACAGAGTACGTAAAGGCGATTGCAAGGTCTGGAGTTGGCAGCCTAATGGCAGTCATCCATTTAAAACAGATATAGTAGAAAATTTACCTTATGAGGTGGATTGGATACCTGTGCAAGAAGGTCAGTACGAGGTACCTAAAGAAGAACATACTGTTCGATTGAGGTATATAAAATCTCGTGCTTATGAACGTGTGATACCTTACCCTAAATATTTTATCAGTGATAAGACAAATGAAATTATTAATCATGTTAAAGAAAGATTGTTTTAAATGAGTATAAAAACTATTGATCGGCAAGACACTGGAACTAAAGGTGTCGAAAAGAAGATTGATGCAGGAGCTGAAAAGCTTGTGTATGACATCTTACAGCAGACTCAATATTCTACTCCTATTCAGTCTACTGTTCGTGAGTTGACCACAAATGCGTGGGATTCGCAACGGGAGAAAGAAGTAGCTATTGAGATCCTCACAGGCAAAGCCAAGGTTGAGGACTATTATATCGAGAGGCATGGAGATCAGTATGAGGATAGCAATTTTGATCCTACATACTATGATCTGAAGCACCTTGATACTGAGAACAACACAGTTGAACTCACATACATACAGGAAGAAGGTACAGGATTCTGTGACACATTCATTGTTCAGGATTTCGGTGTAGGTCTTGGAGATAAAAGACTCGAAGGTGTACTTAGTCTGGGCTATTCTACTAAGCGTAATACCTCAGAGGGCTTTGGTGCTTTCGGTTTGGGTGCAAAGGTTGCATTCTCTACAGGTGTTGCTATGTATACAGTGGAAACTGTACATAATGGTAGAAGATTCAAGTGTGCCTGCTATCCTTATCGTACTGAGTTTGTCATCTCTAAGTTTGCTAAAGATGGTACTATGAATGACTTTATAACATTCAGTGATGGTACTAAAGTATACTATGAGAAGACAGATGAGAAGAACAATACCAAGGTAAGTTTCGGGGTTAAGAAACATAACCGGTATTCTTTTCGTGATGCTGTAGACCAGCAGTTGATCTATATTGACGGTGTAAATTTTACTGTTAAAGAGATAGAAGAGGACGGAAGAGAGTTCACTTACAGAAGTAATTCTACTAAAGCTGAAGTAGTATACAACTCTGAATCTTTGATCATCAGTAATGGTACTGTGTTCAACAGGCCTCACATCGTTATTGTGAAAGATCCATCTGATGAGTCAGGTATCAACTATGGCTATGTAGATTTCCGTGAGTTGGAGTTGCAGGATATGTATGGATCTATAGGTTTTAAGTGTCCTATGCGTCAGACTTATCGTGATGAGACAGGTAAAGAGATAGTCATACAAGAGGGTGTAAGTGTTACTCCATCTCGTGAGAAAGTCATCTGGAATGATGCTACAAAGGCATATATCCTATCCGTTATAAATAAGGCTACAGAAGAGGCATCTCAGATCGTAGAAGAAAAGCTACAGAACTCAACTGAGATCTTTGACTGGCTTGAGCAGTGTACTAAGATCTTCCATAGAAACAACTCTGATGATATCATCAATAGGATGTCTAACATCATTAATAATGATGATCTGTCTCCAGAGTTCCCTGGTAATTCTGATCTTAAGTTCTTACCTGTAAGTAACTTCTTTGGTAATAGGATCAAAGTTGAAAAAGTTACTGTAGACTACAGGGGTAAGATAAAGAGAGAGGATGTAACCTCGTGGCAATCTTTCAACTTTGAGTCCATCTATATTAAGGATAATAACTACAATCAGGTTAAAGATCTTTACATCTGTAAAGGTTTAGATAAAGGTAGTTTTATATCTATCATTTTTAAAGGATGGGTGGACAAAGAGTCTAAAGACGATTCTATAAAAGAGCTTGAAGAGAGTTTATCTGATCTTATTGAGGTGCAGAAAAGTAAGTACTATGCTTTGGAAAAACTTATTGAAAGTGATTCTAAAGTAAACTCTTACGATGAAGTAGAAGTACCTGCAGATTTCTTTGAGAAGGCTAAGGATATTGAGCTTAAAGAGGACGCACTTACTCCTGCAGAGCAACGTGCTCTTGAGAACAAAGAGGTAGGTTTTACTCTAAGGTATGATCCTGATGCTCATAGAAGTGTTTCTCGTAAGACATGGACGTGGGATAAGGTAGAGCCAAGAGGTAAGGATCTTATAACTACAGAAAAGGAAGTGTATTATGGTGGTAAAGAGGATGAAGAGACGCTTGTCATGGCAGCAGGTATACTCTATCCTTCTGCACCCCCTCTTAATAACTATGCTTTTTGGGGTGAAGTTCCTAGAGCTTTGTTTACTCTTAGTCCTTCTGTGCATTATAATTCTTGGTGCAGAGATAGGGAGAAGCCGTATGTAGAAGATGACAACTATCCTCAATTGATCAGACTTAGTAGCTCTGCTATAAAGAGGATAGAAAAAGCAAATGCTTTGTCTCATATAGATAATTTCTTCTTCTTTAGAACAAGTCATAATACTATCGAGACACATCCATCTGTACGGACAGCTTATACTATTCGTAGGATAGGGGATGTTTGGCCTTTCTTTGACAATTATCTTAGGTCTTTTAACCGTATTGACAGTAAGATATCAAGTAAAGCAAAGACTCTTAGGGACTATCTTGATAAGTATAGCCAATACTTTTGGGCAATCAGTCAAAATAATAAGAATCCTATTTGGGATAGACTGGACGAGCTGTATAAGTTCCAACTGTATTGTGCAAGCCTGGACTCTGAAGATGAGGATAGAGATAAGAAGATAGCTCAGAAGAGCTTTGAAACTTTTGTCTTTACCGATATCGTTGGAGCTAATGTAGCTGACCTTGATATGCTAAGTCTGTTTGAAGAACTTAAGTCTTATGCTTCAGTACTTGATCCTGTACTTAGTCATATGCCTTGTCATTCTCTTATGCATAATGATACTGCAGATGAGATCAAGAAGTATATTAAACTCTATGACAGGGATCAGTGGGAGTGGGATAAAGAGGCTCTTATAAAACATGCCTTAGCATTATTACAATAAAAGTAATTTACGTATCTTTAATTTATAAAACTGTTACAAATGATAACAATTAATGTTATTGATGACCAAATAGTTGGTTCATGCGGTGAGACTCCGTTTTCAATGCCTTTCGTTCAAGCTATTTACGATACTATGGAATCTTTGGCTGATGCAGCTGAAAATGCTGAAACCATAGATGAATATAATAGTATTATCGCAGAAGGCGAACAGCTAATCCTTAATTCTAAGGAGTATATAGGGTCTGTTATAGAAACAGAGTGTGAATACATCAAAGTAGATCCTATGTCCAAAGAGTTCTTTCTACACTACAATGATCAGACATCAGATATTGCTATGCCTCAAGCATTGGTGGATAGAATCATCTATTCTCAGGATAAGGGTATAGATTTCATGCCTCTTGTACGTATGTGGGTAAGATTCTTGCGTAATCCTAACCTTAATAAGGAAGGTAAAGGCGCTGCTTTTGGTGAGAAGTTCTTCAACTTTGTAAATATGAAGTATGTACACCCTAAACTTAAGCAAGAGTTTATGGAGGAGCATGGTCTTACAGAGGAAGCAGCTGAAGAAAGAGCTACTATGTACCAAATGAAGATCACTAAAGAGGGTCTACTCAATGGCTACAAGGTTTCTAGAGAGATCGAGTATAAGTATGAGGCAGATGAAGATGGTGAACCTCGTAGAGTTCTACGTTATGCAAGAACTTTCAACCCTGATACAGGTGAGATTGACTCTGATGGTAAGCCGGAACATGTAGAGGATAGACTATTTGAACCTTCTGTAATGGGTAATAGAGGAGATTCTTTCAGTTGTGAAGGACCTAATGGATATGATTCTAATGGGCATTTCATTAAAGTAGGTTGCAAGCATGCACTAGACAGTTGGGATATGGTAGACATTGACGACAATAGATCATGTGTTCCAGGTCTTCATGTAGGCGGATTAAAATACATAGCATGGTATAGCGGTGAGATACACAATGTCTTCATCGATCCTATGCATGTAGGTGCAGTTCCAGATGATGTGGACGGTGCCATCCGATGCAAGGAGTACTTTGTACATAGTTCGTTAGCAGGTGTTAATGGTTCTATATACCACAGTTCTACTTATGCTAAAGCAACTGATGAGCAATGGAAAGCCATGTTAGAAGAAGCTGTTTCAGTTCATATTGAGGCAGTGGAAAAGCAAACAGCAGACTTAAAAAGACTACAGTCTTTAGTTTAAGTTGTTTGGAGATCAGCAGGGACCGGGTACTTAATTGTGCTCGGTCCTTTTTTATTAATAGTGTGAACGAAGAATAATGTTAGAAATATTAAAACATGTAAGCGATGTATGGGAACCTGAATCTCCACAGTATAAGAGTGAAAATAGAGTGTGTCTTATAGATGCCGATAGTCTCCTCTATTACTGCATGGTTGAAAGTACGTTTGAAGAATGTAAGATCAAGCTGGATTCATTCATGATAGACATTCTTGATAAGTGTGAAACTCATCAGTATGTAGCTTTTCTCACTCCTTATGACACGTTTAGAAGAGAGATAGGTATTACCAAACCTTATAAGGGCAATAGAAAAGGTAAGACCGCACCTCCTGAACTGCAAGGATTGAAAGCTTATGCTAAACAAGAGTGGAATTTCTGCACGGTAGATAGCCTAGAGGCAGATGATTGCATGGGATTATACAAACAGAAAGAGAAAGAACTTGGTTTGGAGTTTATAATCTGCAGTCCTGACAAAGATGTTATACGGCAGATACCTGGTAAGCATTACAACTACAGTAAACAGGAGTGGATAGATACATCTGAAGATGATGCATGGCATTTTCTATGGCTTCAGACCTTATCTGGTGACAGTGTAGATGGAATCCCCGGTATACCTGGCATAGGTGCAGCTAAAGCTACCAAGATCTTAGATAACGTAAAGAAAGAAGACTTCCCTTTACGGGCTTTGCAGTCTTATATACAGAAAATAAAGTCTCAGGACAGATCCTATCAAACTGAAGTTAAGGATAAAATCGATAAATTTAAAGAGACTTTAGATCTTGTGTATATGCTCAAAGATCCTTCTGAGCTGTCTAAGTACAATATAGATCTTCCTGAGTTGGAAATTCAAAATGCGTTAGATCTATGGGAGCAAGAAATACAGTAGTATCCATAAAGGATCCGTTAAGTGTGTCTGTTACAAACACTCTAGAGGTAGAGGCAGAAAAAGCTGAAGATGGAAAGATAGTATCTATTGATATCCCAGGATTGAGTAGGATAAAAGTAGGCGATAAGATCACTATATCTTCTAGTAAATTACCTTATAGGATAAACAGGATAGAAAGTAGGGATATCATGGGTCTGCCTGTGTATGATCTTATAATCGCATCCAGAACTAAAGCCTCTCTGTTTGTACTACCTATGCTTCCAGGCAATAGGAATACTTATTACTATGATAAGTTTCTTCTTAACTGTTTTGTAGGTACTAAGGATGTAAGTAATGTCATTGCAGTTCTCTTCAGATTCTCCGGACTTAAAATGTTCACTAATCTAGAGCAATCTATGCAAAGGCTTAAGTGCTACATGAAGACTGAAGATCCTACAAAGAGTACAGTTCTTTATCTGTTTGAGGTACCTAAGTATTATCAGGGGGATTTTAATAAGTTTTTAGAGGGTAGATACTCTGAGATGACTGAAGATTACAAACTTAAGATCCTTGATTTTCATGGGGTGGATTTTGACAGTTCTATAAGCCATATCCTTTTTAAGGATGAATCACGAAGACAAGAGCTTGAAGAACTATTGGATATAAATCTCCCTGAAGATGCTGAGTTATACAGTATTCCTAATATGGATCAAGAAATATATGATCCTGATGTGTACGACCTGTAAATGAATTAGAGGGGGTGTACATAGTGCATCCCCTTTAATTTTTACAGGTATGAACAATTTTAAAACTCCTATAGCTTTACGACATCTTTATCAGAGAAGACATGAGATAACCAATCAAATGTCTAGACTTGTAGATGTGTCTCCAAATTCTAAATGGGATATCCGAGCTAAAACAGAGTTTGAAGCTCTGCAAAAAGCTTATCACAAAACTATTACAGAAATCAATTTACTTGAATCACTATGATTGATAACAAGACATTACAACTTAACTATACTGTTGAATCTATTATAGACGCAGTATGCGGATTTATAAAGGTTGACAAAGAGGCCTTTTTAGGTACTAACAGAGACAGACTCCTTGTAGATGCTAGAAGAATTGCTATAAATATTATTACAAGGGAGGAATCTCACTCTATATCCGGAGCTGCCAGAGCTATAAATAAGAATCATGCTACAGCAATACATTATCGTAAGACTCATGATAATCTTTATGCTTCAAATGCACGGTACAGATACACTTATGATATGTGTGTCAGAAAGTACAAAGGAGATAACTATGCAAGCTTTGAAGATTTCCTTGAGATGGGTAGAAACTACAGAAAGCTTGAGGTTATAGTAGAAGATAAGGATAATGAAATTGCAAAGCTTAAGTATGATATCCTAAAGCTTCAGAATAAGTTCCGAGAACACAACTTTATGATACCTGCCTAACCAAAACAGAGATGAGTAATATTTTTAAAAAAATGAAAGTTGTATGTCTTTTTTAATTGCGTACAACGGTTAGTATATGAAAAGTGCGACTTTAAAAGCTAAAATTATGAAAGAACCGAAAATGAAATTTAAAATTTTTGCTACACGAGAGCAAGTATACTTTAACGACTTTGACCCTGTAATAGGTGATAATAGTGGATACATAACAAAGAGTTGCTTTAAAGAAGTTGCTGAAAAACCAACTTTAAAAGGTGCAATAGGTTGGAGAAATAAAAAGCAAAAATTTGAAGGCGAATATTTAATAGTACCCTGTTACTAAGCATTTTTTATATACATTGTTGTAGTGTCGTTTTAATGCCATATACACGATGTTGTAAATCTTTTAAAAATACGGGAAAAATGAACAAACTTATAATAGACAACAGAACAGAATTAACGGACCTTGAAGCTGTTACTTTGGTTCGTAGAGTGATTAAGCAAGGCAGAATAAGCAATGACGGAAAACAATACTGTTATGGGATAGGAATAAAGATTGAAGATAAAGAGTATATGATATGGACAGACCTCAATAAAAAAAGCGATGGGTTTGTGATAACTAATAGGTAGTATTTTTAATTGTTTGCAACGGAACTGGCTAAAATCCTGTTTTCAATAGGTTTTAGGTTTTGTTGTGGGTATGTAATTCTACGGATTTGAAAAACCAACACTAAAAAAAATAGATATGATAACTGTATTAGTACACTACAAGGAATGGGTTGACGCTGGACACCCGCTACTTGATGGGGTTTGGGTCAAGCACTCAAAAATTGTTGAGATAGAAAAATTAACTGACCTTAATAATAGATATAAACGAATATCAAAAGTTGAAATACTACAACGCAGCGAGTAGAATTATTACACACAACGGTTTGGGTATGGTTAGTGCCTGATTAGAATCACAAAACTTTTAAAATAGATACAACAATGAAAAAAGAACAGAACTTAGAAAATAGCAAAGAACAGGCATTAACTATACCTGTTGTTAGCGGTATGTTGCCATCACTTGATGTAAAAGAATTGAATGAACTTATTGATAAGTTTAATAATACAGAGCAAGACTTGATGGACTTTATAGGTAGCGTATGGAACAAAGCCTACACTTTAGGTTGTATTGATGGCAGTAAAAGCAATTACCGCTAACGCTGAGTGTAACAGGTCGTTTTAATGCCTGTTACATATTGTTAGCTTTTAGTACGGATAAATAAAAAGATATGACAAATAAAGAACGAAACTTAATTAAGAAGAAAATACTAAAGTGCTTGACTGAGGACTTTAAGAACAACCAAGCCATATTTGATAAAAAAGAAGGTTGGCAAGTGTTTAATGGAACTGACTTAGATATGGTAATGGATAAGGTTGTTAAAGGCTTAGAGATAGCAAAGCACGAATTAAATGCAGATAGTTAGTATTAAAGCTAACGGCTTACTATGAAATCGTTTTAATGTTTTACAACGGCAAAGTATAAGGTTAGTACGCTTTGCACAAACGTTTAAATTAAAGTACTTACCATCATAGCGTATTAACTATATACAATGTTGTACGCTTTTAAAATTACGACTTATGAAACCATTGAAAAGATTATTTTTAGTAATGCCATTAATGATACTATTTATTTGCCTTAGCCTAACCATTGTAATACCTATTTTATATTGGGTGCTTACAGGTGAAGATTGGATTGAATTGAACGAAGAAATTATTTGGTTAGGCGAATCGTAGTAATTTTTATTGCGTACAACGTATGTGGGTATGGTTAGTTTTTTAACGGATTAAATAGATAAATTATGGAAACACCTAATATTTGGGATAAAGAAGTAAATGATGAATGATATGCTAAAAACAGGGTTAATTCCTTGGTTTTCTAAAACACCTATTAAAACTATAATTGGTTATGAAGACATTGATGGTTTAGGTACAATAGAACATTCTGTATTAGGGTGTAGACCTCTAACTTCAGAAGAGATTGAAGAAGAAAAGAAAAAAATAAACCAAAACAAAGAAGATGAGTGAAACTACATATGAGTTTGTAAAAGATGGGAAAGTTTTTACAAGAAAAGAAAGTGAACTTACTCAGGAAGAACAAGATTTACTTTTAGGTGAATTGATTCACAAATGGAATAAATCTCCTTCTATTGTTAGGAGTAGATTTATACAGAGTGGACTTGATGCACATAATGACTTTTGGAAAAACCTAAACAAAAACAAAGAAGATGATTGATAAAGTAAAACGTAAAAGTATGGTCATCAGACCATCAGGACGTTCTACTGATTATATCTCCCCTTCCTTTGGTCATGGGTGTCTTTATGATTGCAGTTATTGCTACATGAAACGTAGTAAACCTACGGGTCTTACAATAGCTACAAACACAGAAGATATTCTTACAGCTATGAACAGTCATGCATACTTTGCAGATGTTCAAAAGCCTAACCAGACCCATCCAGATTATGTTACTTATGATATCTCGTGTAACGAAGACTTTGCATTGCATGCTAAACATCATGAGTGGAAGAAGATATTTCAGTTTTTCAAAGAACATCCAATTGCTATGGGTTCATTTGCTACTAAGTATGTGAATCCAAATCTTGTAGACTTTGATCCAGGCGGCAAAGTACGTATCAGATTCAGTCTGATGCCCCAATGCATGTCTGACATACACGAACCTAACACCAGTAAAATAATAGATAGAATAAAAGCCATTGATGCTTTTATAGATAGTGGTTATGATGTTCATGTAAACTTCAGTCCTGTGATACTTTACAAAGGCTGGCACAAAGACTACAAAGAATTATTTCAAATGCTTGATGACTATGTAGATTACAAGGATCAAGTATTAGCGGAGGTTATATTCCTTACACATAATGAGGGTAGACACCTAGACAATCTTAAGAATAAACCTGCCGTAGAGAAACATCTATGGGTGTCAGGTATACAAGAGGTTAAAACATCTCAGTATGGAGGTAAAAACCTACGTTATAAGTTAGGACTTAAGTCAAAGTATATTAACCGGTTCAAGGAATTGCATGAATCTACTATTCCTTGGAACACAATTAGATATATATTCTAATGAAAAAATTTCAAAAACGCAGACTTACGCTTCGTAATACTCTTAAATTAAAGAAGTATGGGTTTCCAGTATTCTTTATGATGAATATTGTAAGTGTAATGTTAATAGTAACAATGATAAAATTTATGTAATTATGGGATTAGATGCATATATGTTTTCTTACAAAGGAAAGAATAGAAAAGAAGTAGATTTTTCTCATGATCAGAAAACCAATGAGGATATACACTACTGGAGAAAACATCCAAACTTAGAAAGATGGATGTCTGACCTGTACTTTGAGAAAGGAGGTACTGGAACGTACGGTATAGAGGGTAAATCTTTTAACTGTAATAAACTGCAGCTTACAAGAGAAGATCTGTTAGAACTTAAAGATGTTACAGATAAGAATGCATTACCTATCGGTGGTGGGTTCTTTCACGGTGATCCTCAAGGTGCTAATGAGTACTATAGAAAGGAAACTCTTGAAGCTATAGACCGTGCTTTAGAAGCTATAGAGAATAAAAGGAAGGTATACTATACTTCCTGGTGGTAAAGTTAGGGGGAGCAATCCCCCTACTTTTAATTCTTATACACGTCAGTTTCAGATATTTCAAACACTCTTGCAAACTGATTTCCTCCAGGAAGAGATCTAGCAGTGTAGTGAAACAGTGGAGTTTTATCTCTTCTATCTTCCGGGCGTAATCCTGCAAGCTCTGCTGTCTCTTTGATTCCGTTTGAAAGTATTCTCCCTAGCCTTGTAACTAAAGACATTGCAGGAATAAGAGATTTGTTAAACTTCTCAAATTCCATAGGGTTGATAGAGAAACTTGTCTCTAGTAATACTCTACTTAGTATGTCCATAAACTTTCTTGTTGCAAAGTTTCTACTGTAAAGTTTACGGTCATCATCTCCTTCCATAGATAGTAGACTGTATATAAGAAGAAGAGTTCCTACTACTTGTAATTCGGCAATAGATTGTTTAACTGAAGATTGACGCATTTCTACATAGGATTCAAAGTCTATGTTTTTAAATGCTTTATCGTCAGACATATTTTTTTCATGCTCAAACTCTATGTTAAGTAGACGCCTTCTTTCTTCAAACTTAGCTTTTTCTTTAGGCCCAAACTTTCCTTTAGCTATAAGCTTCTGTCTTCTTTGATTTGATACTACATAATCATCTAGCATTGTAAGTTGGGCAAGAGCGTTCTTCATTCCTTGAACAAAGTTCAAACCCATCTTCATGAATCCTACTCTTTCGTCTATCTCATCTTTAGGTACTTTAATAGATTTTAAGAACCCTCTGATCCTTCCTTCTGTAGAAGAATCTAAGTAAATGTCAAATCTTGTATTACTGAAGTGCGCATCTAATATTGCAGGTGCAAACCATTTGAATTTTCCTACAAGAGAGCCAAGAATAGTAGTTCTTGCTACAACCATATCATCACTTCCTTGAGCTCCTTTTACTCTAGCTGTAAGTCTTTTAGCTCTTTGTTGAACATCAACTTCAGTTTGAATAGGTAGTGCTCCTGGAGCTATAGACATTCTTCCTTCTGCATCTTTTACTATTTTACCTTTAAGAGAGTCTATAATATTTGGAGTTCCTTCAGGTAACTGTGACAGTCTTTTTAGCTCTCCTTTAGAATCAAGGCCACTATTGTACAGCATAGCTATACCTATATTTCTATCTATCTGTCTATCAAATAATCCTAAAGGTTCAAATAGGAAGCTCATATCTAACCACTTATTAAGAAATTTGGATCTTAGTCTTCTTTCTTTGTGCTCAGTATGCTCTTCAGCATGCAGATCGAAGTAATCTGCTATAGCCATGTAAGTGTCTTTATCTTTTAGGAATAACTGTCCGGCCTGTCCAAGATTTTCAAAACTGTAATACTTGCCTCCAGCAGCTTCTATAACTGTTCCTGCAGCTCCAGCAAGTCTTGCTGCAGTAGCTAGACGTACAGGAAAAGATATGGTGTTTATAGTTGTAACTTGGTTTAAAGTATCTGATAGTTTCTTACCGTTTACACCGAAAATTTCAAAGTCTTTTCCTGTATAAGTACTACCATATATAAAGATATCTACAAAATCATCAAAGAGTTTTAGAGTACCTGGCGTAACAGGTTTTTTACTGAACGCCCCATTTTTCTTTCTTGCTGCAAGCCCTTCTTTTGAAATATCTATTTCTTGACTTGCTGCAAGTCTTGATCTCATATATAATATTCTAGATTCAATATTGGATTTATTGATGTAGTTATATACTCCAGATCCAAATAGATACATAGAACGTGTCAAATCCTTCGACACAAGATCAGATACCACCTCACCTTTTGTGTTTACTAAAGGTCGTACTCCCGGTAATGGAACAGTATTCTCTTTTGTTCCCCCTGATCTATCATCCTCATCTTCTTTTATTACAAATCCTCTTGACACCCAATCAGTTACAAGGTCTTTAGATACTTCTCCAATAGCAATTTTTTCTACTAGCCCTGCTCTCAAAGATGGAATCATGTTTTCAGATAACTTGATGTCATGCTCAATCTCTAGGATATCTTTAAACTCTCGTATCTGAGCTTTCCATTCATTATAATAATTGAGTAAAGGTTCATTTCCTTTCTCATTTAAGAAAGCATATTCATCACTCCATACTTTTTCTGCGTATTCAGGTTTAAGTTCTAAGAATCTAAAGTAGCTTCTTGATAGCCAAGCATTATCGTTTGAGAAAACATCATACTGATTTTTAAACCTCTTCAAACTTGCATTATAAGATTCTTTATTTGTAGCAGTTACTTTTAAGTCTTTTATTTTAGCTCTTAAAAGCTCATCATATTTTTCTTTAGCGCCTTCTTTTATCTGGAATCTTTCTTTCATCCAGGCTACATTCTTTACAGTATTTTCTTTATCTGTTATCTTTTCAGCTACCTCCTCCCTAAACTCAGACTTAAACATAGGTACAAGGAAAAGTTGCTTTCCTGTATCCTTTATTAGTCTGTTATATGCTAAAGATGAGTCACCATTTCCCCACTCATTAATACTATTTTCAAGAGCTACCCATTTCTGTCTAAGGGTCTCTGTATCTAAAAATGTTTTACGATCAGCTACATTGATAAGATTTTTAGCTTCCTTAAACCAAGGATTATCAATGAGATCCATTCGTCTAAGGTTATCAAATGTTCCAGTTTCAGTTCCACTGTAGTCAGTTTGAAGTCTAGACTCTACATCAAATCTTTCTTTAAGCTTTGCATTCAATGTCTCCATAGCATTTGATACAATGGAGTCCATAGACTTGATATTATCTTCTATTTCTTCTACATTCTTTTTAGAACTCTGAAGATCATTACGCATTCTTATAGTGGCATCTTCAATATCTTGGAATATAGATAAGACATCTCTATAATGCATAAGCTCATTAAAGGTGATATAGTTAATGTTGGTCTTATCATTAATGTCTATATTCTTATTTATAGTATCTACTGTATCATTTATTGTCAACAATACGTTTGCAAAGTTTCCTTGCATAAGAAGTTCTTGAGCAGTTTCCTGTAAGAACATTCTTTCAGATATAGCTTTAGTTCCTCTTTTACCTTTAAGCTTTTCAATTCTTTTATATATGTCTTGCAGCTTTCTATTCACATCTTCATAGTCAGAAAGTTCCTCTGTAACTGCTCGATGTCTAAGGAATGCGTTATCTTCTTCACCTATATTAAAGGTACTTATCTCATTAGGTGTACCTTTTACCCACTTAAAATCTATGTGAGCTGGAATTATTCTAGATCTTTTTATATCTGCAACGCCATACTGATCTCTTAAAACTTTAGAGTAGAAAGCTATCTGAGAATCAAAGTTTTCTAGCTTCTTTTCAGTGTAAGGAAGAGCTACAAGTTTAGGGGCACCTTTTTCAAGTTCTACAATTGCAGACTCTGTACTAGGACTCATGAACTTATAGTCGTATATAGCTGCAGTATTATCGGAAAATAAGAATAGAATGTCTACAGTACCGGCTGTATCTGTAGTAGGATCAAATAGCCTTACCTCTGTCATAAGGTCTACACTCTCACTATCATTTATTTCTTTCTGTACTTTAACTATGTCATCAAGTAAAGACTTTACATGAGCCTCAAACTTTTGAAACATAGGCTCTGTAAGTCCAGACTCTTTAAGTATCTCTGCTCTGCTACTTACTGTTCTTGGAGTATTTCCTTCATCAAGTAGGTCTACTAAATTTACTCCGTCCATTTTAGAAGCAAATAACTCCATTAGCTTTTGACCGGTAGCATGAAGTGCAGTTCCTGCTTCTCTACTCTTTACCGATTTTGGCTTAGAACGTATTTGTTCTATCTCATCTATAGGGGTATTCTTAAATGTATTTACAGTAGCAGCATCTGTAACTCGATGTGAAACTACTTCAGATCTTCCATCTTCTGTTTCCCTCCT
>Ga0099850_1000316_pt1 | contig 21478 bp, 21 predicted proteins | sample CB_VirMetaG_5_FD_79182 | JGI IMG/M metagenome (GOLD analysis project Ga0099850, IMG submission 79182) | Freshwater to marine saline gradient viral communities from Chesapeake Bay - CB_1508_1D Viral MetaG | ecosystem: Environmental > Aquatic > Marine > Coastal | place: USA: Chesapeake Bay... | reverse complement strand
TGGTACATACTGGAAGAGGGAGACAACTCGGGTATTTAGAGACATATCGCTCGAGGAGATTGCACAGATGTCGCCTGAACTGGCTATGGCGATTGAAGATCCCGAGATGAAGGAGGGAGTTGAGGAGATGTTCTTTCCATTGTTTCCTAATCTGAAAAAGAAGCGGGTTCGTAAGATGTTAAACGAGCTTCGCAACAAAGGAGTTTCAAAGGTTCCAACAGAGAAGGCAGTAGTAAATCGTCCTGCGGTCAAGGCATATGAGTTGGGACGGGAGATCATTATTGATTCGAATGTGATCGATTTGGAATCCGCCAGGAGCATTCACTGTATCCATTACTACAGCCCCGAAGCACTGATGCAAAAGGTGAATGAGGGATGGGATAAGGAATGGATCGAGGAATTGATTGAAAACTCCAAAGGATTTTATTCGGAGGAGAGTTATTCAACGGATCTCATGTCGTATGACACGGGCAACTTTTATGGCCAGCAGGATTACGAGGGTATGGTTCGGGTAATCACGACATATCGTAAGGAACTGGACGAGGACGATGTGCCTATATGCACGATTACCTGCTGGGCGGATGAAGCGGAAGGGCATGGGTTTCACAGTCCTATGGAGTATGATGAAGGGAGATATCCCTTTGTGGCGATTACGAGGGAATGCCTCAATCATAGATTGCTTGATTCGCGTGGATATCCTGAACTGCTGAAGAGTTATCAATTGGCAGTAAAGACAGAGATGGATGCAAGGAGAGACAGGGCATCCATGAGTACGATGCCACCAGTCGAGTTCCAAATTGGCCGCCGCCCGGAGCGTTTGGGGCCGGGTGCTCACTTGCCCGTTAGAAGGCGTGGAGAGGTTGGATTCATGGAAATCCCCCGTTATTCGAACGCAAGCATGGAAGTGGAGATGCAGATTCGCCAGTTGGCAGATAAGCTAACGGGAAGGCCGACTGGACCTGACGATGCAGTGGAGGCAAACAGTATTCGCCAGAACCTGGTCAATCGTTGGCTTGAGGGATGGAAGCAGGTATTGAATCGCATATGGTGCTTGGATCGCACATATGGCGGACCGCAGATATGGTTTCGGGTTACCAACAATGAGCAGGGAGCAATGCTTATGATGGATGAGACTGCTGAAGTGTATGATTTTAATATTACCTGGAACAGCATGAACCAAGATGAGGAGAAGGTTCTTCAGAAGTTGGATACGATAGGTAAGTTAATGGCAACCTATGATCGTCAGGGCGTGAGCAGATTTGATATTTATCTTCGCAAGGTGATTGAGGCGATTGATCCGAACCTTGCCAATCAGTTAATCATGCCATCGCAGGAGGCTACCACAAAGGAGATTATTGAAACATCGAACGACATCGCAAAGATCGCATCGGGTCAGGTTGTTAATGCCCCTGAAAATGGAGCGAATCCACAACTTAGGCTTCAGGTATTACAATCGTATATTCAGGGAAGCGAAGCAATACCGGCGACCGATGTGCAGGAACGCCTGCAATCCGATGAAAACTTTGCGAAGAGACTTCAGACATATGCTGGTCAGTTAGAATTTCAACAACAGCAACAAATGAACGCCAGGATTGGTCAATTAGGTACTGCCCCCGGCAATGTACCAGGCACATCAGTAGCCGGTTAATCGAAAGGAAGATATTATGCCAGGAGTAGGAAAAAAGAAATTCAGTTACACCCCCAAAGGTATGGCACAAGCTAAATCTTATGCCAAAAAGACCGGTAAAAAAGTAAAGTATGGCAAACGGAAAACCAAGTAAGGTCAACTCCCCTAGACGCATCCGAAAGGGTGAACCTGGTTATGGTAAGAAGAAATTTGTCGTACTTGCCTCGGAGAATGGCAAGACAAGGACAATTCGTTACGGGGATGCAAACATGAAGATTCGTAAATCTAATCCTGATGCCCGTAAATCCTTTCGAGCTAGGCATAAGTGCGATCAGAAGAAATCAAAGCTAACAGCAGGATACTGGTCCTGCAAAAAGTGGTAATATGCCAAAGGACGCTTGTTATAAAAAGGTAAAGGCTCGGGTAAAGGTATTCCCGAGTGCTCGAGCATCGCAACAGATTGCCAAGTGCCGGAAGTCGAAGGGACAGGTTCGCAAGACTGCCAAGGGTACATCGTTGAAACGATGGGATGCTGAGAAATGGCAGGATACACGGACCGGCAAACCATGCGGTCAGGGTAAGTCGAATGAATACTGCCGGCCAACCAAAAGAGTTTCGAGTAAAACACCCAAGACCAAATCGGAGATGAGTAAAAGCCAACTGAAACGAAAGAAGGCTGAGAAATCGAAGGTAGGGATGGGCAGAAGAGTAAAACCCGTAAGAAGGAAAAAATGACATTAGGAGATGCAGTTGCCGGACTCGGTGAACAAACCGAGTGGGTAGTGATTAAGGACTTTATTAAAGAACAGAGGGATATGTGCCTGGTTGATTTTCAGGACTATACTCATGTGGACAATCCGCAGAAACTTGCCCGTTTATCGGGTGAGATTGCAGGACTTACCCGAATATTGGAGGCGTTAGATAATGCCGAAGCTGACTCAACACCAGCAATTTAAAAACGCCCACAGGGCATTAATCAATCGTTGGATCGAAGAGTCCGACATTGAGGATACGGAGATCGCTAAAATCGCAATGGAGGATCTCGAGGAGTGGCTGGATGAGGATGTTGTCGACTTCGAGTGCGATATGGTGCTCGATGATGATGACGAAGATGAAGAGGAAGGGTAACCTCTACGAGCAGAAGTTTTTTTCGGAAGCCCTCGAGCATGGGTTAGAAGTTTTTGTACCATTAGGCGATTATCTGCCACAGGACTGCCTGGTGATGAACACGGCGGGGAAGATTTTTAAGATTCAAATTAAGGGGACAGAATCAAAGTCTAAAGATAAAAACCGAACGGGATTAGGCAGATACATGGTCACAACTTGCCGAGGTTCGACCGGCAAAGAAACAATCGATTGCACGAAGGTAGATGTCCTAGTGGCCTATGTCGAGGAACTGAACACTTTTTATAACATTCCATGCATGGAATTAGACGGAGCAAAACGGATCGGATTGTATCCGCACAACCCTGAATCGAAAGCCAAGCACGAAGTCTATAAAGACAATTGGAAGATTTTTAAAGTCTCCTGAGTAATTTATCCGACCCCCTGTCATAATCAGAGGTGGCGTACCATGTCGGTATGCAGAACCGCAAGAGTGCGAACTTACCAAACGCAGGAAAATGGCAGATACAGAAACAACCGAGGCTTCGGGTAGTACAACAGAAGCAGAAACACAACCAACGCAAAGCATTACGACACTCGAAGAGTTAACGGCATCATTCGTTGACAAAGTCGAGGAGAGTGAAGCGAAAAAGGAATCCGAGGTGATCGCCGAGTCCGAGACTCAGCCCACAGATACGGAAGCCGACCAGGATCAAGATGTTCTTTTACAGTCAACCGAGTCTGATGAATCAGAGGAGGAGGAAATGGAAGAGGTAGCGAATGAGGAGGAAAGTGATGAATCTGAGGCGGAGGAACCGCCCAAGGCCGTAGGAAAGCTACTTAAACAGGTAGGGAAGCTCACAGCTAGAGCGAAGACCGCTGAAGAGGTCGTTGACACTCTTAAAGCCGAGATTCAAGCACTAAAAGCCAACCCTCAGAAGCAATCGGAAACCAGCCAACCGGCACTCGAAGAGATACAGGACTTTCAAGCCCTGGAGACTTTGAGGAAGGAAGCACTTGCCGCCAAGAAGTTTGCACTTCAACACATAGGCAAGGACTTTGTGGAAGTCGATGGAAGAGAGTATTCGGATGATGATATTCGAAACATTCTTACCCAGGCAGACGAATACCTGACCGAGAAGATCCCCGAAAGGGCACAGCATCTTCAGTCAGCCGCTCAATGGCAACAGGATACGATTAACACGCATCCGTGGATTTCTGAAACAGTAGACAGTGACATCGCTGAAGAACGCAGAGGCGTATTTAATCAGCTTAAAAGTCAGTATGCTAATGTTTTAAATGCCCTTCCAAACGGCGACTTCATAGCGGCCACCCTCGTAAGAGGAGTGGAAGCGATCAAGGCGGACCAGGCGGCCAAGACGGCCAAACTGAAAGCCAAGAAGGTAGCCAAAGCACCTCCACCGACAATGGGAGATTTCAGCCCACCCGTTCAAACTTCAGTCACTCGGAAGACTGCACAGAAACAAAAGATTTTGGAGCGTAAACGACTCTCGGAAAACGATCTAGCCGCACTTCTAGCGGAATAAAATTTAAAATCTTAAAATAAGGAATTACTCAAAATGGCTATTGCAACAAGCTACAATGTAACCAGTTCAAAGGGCTCGAGAGAGAATTTGGAAAATGTTCTCCGTACCGTTTCACCACAGGAGACCCCAATCTACAGTACAATCCCACAATCCGCCGCTCCAAAAGCAACTCTTAATGAGTGGTTGGTTGACTCACTCGCCGATCCAGTAGGATCAGGTGGAAACATCGATGGTGCTGACTTAACTATTTCAGACGCCGCTAACTTGATCGACACCCGTGCTCGTTTGTCTAACCGGGTGGCCACATTCAGAGATATCTTCGCAGTATCCCGCCAGGCTGAAATGGTCGATGTCGCTCCAGGTGGATCTCTTTTCGCCGCTTCTCAGGCTAAGAGTCTTATCCAACTTAAAAATAGTTTGGAAACTGCTATTGGATCAGGAAACGATCAGTCTGCCGGTACTAGTTCCGCTGGTGCTAAAATGTGCGGACTTGGTATTTGGTCTGACCCAACAGCAACAGGTAACACTTTCGACACATCCTTAAAGCAAGGATTCCGTGCAGTAAGTGGTTCCCGTGTTTCTATCGGTTCTTTGACTGAGTCTGCTTTCCGTGGACTTCTTCAGGCTGTTTACACTGCTTCAGGTTCCAAAGGTTCTTTCAGACTTTTCGCAGGACCAGCTTTGGTAAATAAAATAACCGACTATACCAGGTCTACCACTGCAAACAGTGATTTTAATTTCAACCAAGATGTTAAAGATGGTATCTTGAAATTGTCAGTTGTCACTTACATCAGCGATTATGGCCAAGTTGATATTGTGCCGGACCTCTGGTTGGGCAGAAACGATGCTGGAGCAAGCGGAACAGATACAGCCCTCGGAACTGTTAATACAGATCGTGGATATCTTCTTCCAACCGATGACACTGTTTCACTTAAATTCTTGGAAGGCATGACCATTCAGGATCTTCCTGACAATGGTGCTGGTAAAAGAGCGTTCTCTGAGTGCATGGCTACGATTCGCGTAAGCAATCCTAGAGCACTCGGTAGTATTGTTTAATTATTTCGGGTTTATATCAGCCGATAATGTTGTTACTTGGGAGCCGGTTTAAGGGGTTAGACCGGCTCCCTTTTTCTTTTTAAATATGAGTCTTAATATAATCGTAAGAGGCGGTAAACGAAGTGGTGGAATGTCGGGTGAAGAGATGGCACACTATCTTTCCAAAAAGGCAGAAGCACAAGCCGAGCGTGAAAAAGCTGGCTATAAGGGCAGGGCATTAGCGGCTCGTAAATACGGGCAATCTGTTAGCGGAGGAAAAAACTTCCGAGCAGTTCGATCTGTCGATCTTACGACTTACTTGAGACATGAGCAGGAGCGTCCTGGCTGTATGTCTGATCCCGAGTACTCGAGGGATTTCGCTAAGAAGAATCCTGAGACAGTAATTGGATCGTGAGAACTGTATCCTATAGCGACTTAAAGAATAGATTCACTTCGGCAATCGGAGTGGACTCTTTACTTTCGGTTGAGGAGACAGCATTCAAGAACTCATTAAATGATCGTGTTAAGGGAGCATGGACGCGGGCACAGTGGCCAGAATTGATGTCATTGAAAGAAAAGACAGTGGCGGCAATTACCACGCCATTGGTGGCCGACAAAGCGGTTCAGATCGACAATGACTCGGACATTATGGATGTCTTTGCGGTCTTCGATAAAAACCCGCTGAGTGACCGCCAGGCGATCAAGTTGGAATATAATCTGATCAATGGATATCTGATTTTAAAAGCAGACTCCACACAATCGACAGTATTCGTGCAGGGCAACCAGGTGACCCCTAGCAGTTATGGTGATGGAGTAGGAGAGACTTCTACACTCCCACGATTCCTCGAGCGTTACTTACTACTCGCAACAGTCAGTGACTGGTATAAGTCAGACGGCCAATTGGATAAAAGCATCCAGCAAGAGGCATTAGCCGAAGAAACCCTGGCACTCGAAATCGACCGAGTCGAGAGGCTGGAGGGAATGAACAAAATTTCGGTCAATACATATCCGAGCTACTCGTTCGGAGTTAACATTTTAACCACAACATAATTATGGGATTATCATCAATAAATATTCAAAATGTAATGGGTGCAAATGGATGCGTCTATGTAAATGGAACAGGAGCAAATACCGGCGATTTTACAGCTATTCAGTTTACCGAGGATTCAGTAATCGGAGGTATAACTGGATTGATGGATAACTCGGCAGACTTAGTTTCTGACGCTACAGTTTTTTCGCAGGGGCAGGTGCTGTACATACCTAACACAACTTCCGTTACCTTGGCTTCAGGAGCGGCCATTCTCTATAAAAAATAATGCCAAACTTAGGCATAGGGCTTTTTATTGGAGATTCTGAAGGTGATGCACAGGTCGGGCCTGTCGGTCCCAATGGAGTAATCCAATCAGAGGTAGGAGAATTCTTACAGGTGGAGGCAGGACAATTTTTAGCATTCGATGCAAATGTTTCTTATTGGACTCCAACTTTGTTAACCACAGAAAATTGGTACGATGCAGCAGATACTGCTACTATTACAGATACAGCAGGGGTAGTGTCACAGTGGGACGACAAGTCAGGCAACGCTAATCATTTGACTGCTGTTGGTAGTAGTATTTTTACGGATAGAAGAACTAGGAACAGTAGTAATGTTATGGACATTGAGGAGGGTTCGTATTTTCGTAAAACCTCTTACCAATTACCTGCTGATTGTTCGATATTTATGATGGCAGGGATTGATGCCGTTAGTGTTAATACAGATGCACTTTTAGCTATACGAGGCGGGTCATCTCAAAACTTTCAATTTGACTCAGGAGATGTAGTAGGAGATCAAGATCAGTTTTTTGCTCGCTTTAATGCAACTAATATAGGTACTACTAATACTTTCTCTCCTACTGTAGACCAAAAAGGGCCGTCAATATATGAATTAATTTTTGATTTAAACGGAGATGGTGATCTAGAAGTTTTCATAGATGGCACAACTTTTGGTACAACTGCGTACACTGCTCAATGCGGAGCAGGAGCGGAATTACTTCTATTCACAAATCGTTCCCTGAATCAATTTCCTGACGGATGTGCTGCTGAATTTATCATTGTTCCATCAGTACTTTCTACAACAGACAGACAAAAAATGGAGGGATACCTCGCACACAAATGGGGTCTGACTGCACAGTTAGATGTCTCCCATCCTTATAAAACTTCAAGACCACTCGCATAATACTCATGGCTAATAAAAAAATTACAGAACTTACAGACCTGCCGAGTCCAGCCGGAGCCGATATAATGGCTATCGTAGACGATGTATCAGGCACACCCACAACTAAGAAGGTAACCGCTACTAACCTGATGACCCTAGCACCTGTGCAAAGCGTTAACACAGCAACAGGTGCAGTAGTACTAGACGCAGATGACATCAGTGACGCTTCAACCACCAACAAGTTTGTTACAGCTGCCGACATTACGAACCTTGGTAACTTAAGCGGTACGAATACAGGCGACCAAGACTTGAGTAGCTACTTACAGAGCGTATCAGCAGGAGATTTAACAGATGGCAACTTTGACGGGACTTCGATTTCAGGATTCAATGCTACAATCAACGATCAAACGGGAACTACATACACACTACTAGCTAGTGACAACGGCAAGGTCGTGGTACTTGATAATGCTAGTGCAGTAACAGTCACAGTACCAAGTGGTTTAGGAGCAGGATTTAATTGTTCATTCGTACAGAAGGGAGCAGGACAAGTAAGCTTTAGTGCTTCTTCGACTACTATAAACAACAGACAGTCGCACACTAAGATCAACGCTCAGTACGGAGTTGCTAGTTTATTGGCTTACGCTGCTGACACATTCGTTTTAGCCGGGGACACAGCTTCCTAAGATGACATTTGTTCTTCCAAGTATTGGTAGCGGAATAATCGCTAGTCCTACTTCTGCTCCTCCTGCTGCTTTTAACACCTACTCCGTAGACCTTGATGGAACTAATGATTATGTCAATGCGGTTTCACCTAGCGCTCTATCAAATGTTGAAGCAATAAGCGTTTGGTTTAAACCTGATTCTGCTATCACATCTATAGGACTGAAGGGGTACTTATTAGGTTTAGGGGGTTCTGATATAGGAATCGCTTTAGGTGGTGATTGGTTTGGCCCTGTCACAAATGAAGTAATAAGTGTTGTCAATGTTAATCATGTATGGAGTTATACGGGTAGTGGAGTGACTGTATCATCAGGTACATGGCATCACTTAGGTGTGCGATGGGAATCATCAAGTTCGTCCACTAATTCAGGAGTCGCTGGTTATGACATTTATCTTGATGGAGTAAAAGTAGGTAATGGATTTGGAACTTACTCGTCAGGTGGTGGTGCAAAAATTACAACCTCTGCAATAACCGCTGGTGCGAGAAACAGAAACGGAACTATAGAAGCGTTTTATAACGGGCTTATTGATGAGTTAGGAATATTTACTTCAGCAGTATCTGAGTCTGATTTGTTGGCTATGTATAATAGTGGCGTTCCTGCTGATTTATCTAGCTACTCACCCGCTTTGTGGTGGCGTATGGGAGACAATGACGGAGGTACGGGTACTACTATTACGGATCAGGGAAGTGGCGGTAACGATGGTACACTTACTAACGGGCCAACCTTTTCAACAGATGTACCTACTGCTCCTCCTGCATGGAATGGTAACACCTACTCGGTTTCCTTTGATGGGTCGGATGATTATGTTGATTGTGGGACAGTTAGTGCTTTAAATTCAGCGTCCACTTTTTCTGTCTCTGCGTGGTATAAAAAATCGTCCGCAGGTGCTGGCGGGTTGATTGTTGGAGGAAAGCCGTATCCGTCAAGGGAATTTTATATAGAACATTATAGTGATAATAATATTTATGTAGGTTACGATTCCTCTTTTGCGTCAGTATCTTCGACTTCTGATACTAATTGGCATCATGTCGTTTATGTCCGTGATTCAGGTACTCATAAGTTGTACTTGGATGGGAGTGACATGAGTTTAGGAGGAACGCCATCATCGACAACAGGTGCTAGTGCAGGACAAAATTTCAGTATAGGAAACCTACGCTATTACTCAGGTTATTTTGGAGGAGTAATCGATGAAGTGGCAGTGTTTAGTTCTGCGTTATCAGCATCAAATGTAACAGCGATTTATAATAGTGGCGTTCCTGCTGATTTATCATCTTACTCGCCCGTTCATTGGTGGCGTATGGGTGATAACGATGGTGGAACAGGAACGACCATTACGGATCAAGGTAGTGGCGGTAACGACGGTACACTTACAAACGGCCCTACATTTTCAACAGATGTACCTACTGCTCCTCCTGCTTTTAGCACCTACTCCATAGACTTAGATGGTATAACTGATTATGTATCTATTACTCCAAGCTCAAGTATTGACCTATATGGTGTTTCATTTTGGATTAATTGTGATTTTACTATTGATAAAAACACCACAAGAGGCGTATTGCTTGCTCCGGGTGGTACTAATTGGTTTCTTGGACTTGGTGGTAATTTCACAGGCACTCTCACTGATGAAATAATTTCAATAAACACAGGAGCAAGATATGGTTATTGTAGTTCTACTGACACTATCTCTACAGGTTGGCATAATATAATTGCAGCTTGGAGTACCTCTTCGGCTACAACAGGTGGGGATGGTTATGACATTTATCTTGATGGAGTAAAAGTAGGAAACCAATCTAATACTACTTATGGTGCTGCAACTCTTTTTTCAATTCCGACTAGCGAAATAAGATTCGGGGAGAGATTTGGTGCATTTCCGTATCCGGGTTTAATGGACGAAGTAGCTATTTTTGACTCTACATTATCTGCGTCAGACATATCGACAATCTACAACAGCGGTACACCTTCCAATATTTCTTCACTATCACCCGCAGGTTGGTGGCGTATGGGTGAAAATGACGGAGCTACAGGAACGACAATCACAGACCAAGGAAGTGGTGGTAATGATGCAACGCTTGTCAATGGCCCCACTTTTTCAACAGATACACCATAACAACTATGAGAAACTATGTAATTATTGACGCATCGGAAGTATCTTCCGTAGATTTTAATCAAGTCCTAGAGACGAGTGCTGATACGCTTAGATACAATCTAGCTGGTACACAGACCTTTGTTAAGTTTGAGGGCGACATGCCTAGCTTTCTAGCAGGTAAGACTGCCTATGATCGATCTGAGATGTTGACTATACTAGCTAACGAAGAGTGGTCATCTGACGATCCTATATGATTAACAATGTACCATATGATTTATGAGTGATTTAAGAAATCAAACGCCATCGACCACTTACAAAGGTCTACTGCAAGTCAATGATTATAGCAATGGAGTAGATGCTACTTCTAAGTTTGTGCAAGATGGTGAAGGTACTAATTCCGCACTATCAATTTCGACCACAAAAGTGGGAGTGGGGACTTCCTCACCATCAGCACCTCTAGATGTCACATCAACAACAGGTGGTGTAGTATTTCCTAGATTAAACACAGCCCAACGGGATTTAATTAGTAGCCCGACCGATGGTGAAACCATTTTTAATACTACTACTAATCAACTTGAATCCTATAACGGTAGTGAATGGGTCGCAGGTGGTACTACAGTTGTAGCGACTGACGGCGTTACAACTGATTCAATCACTGACGATGCAGTAACCACCGCAAAAATCGCTAATGATGCTGTAACTCCTGCTAAGATAAGCTCTACGGATACCTTACTTAATGTCAATGATACGCATCAAACAATAGGTTTAGGCATACTAGCTAATGCAACAAGTAGTTTTCCAAAGGTTAAAATGGACGGAGGCGTTCAAGTTGGTGATCAAGCTCCCTCACTTACCGCAATAAATTCAGAACTTTCTGTAACAGGAAATGGTAATTTCAATCTTTTGACAGTTGAAAACACTTCTACGACAAGCACCGACCAAAGCGTTGTAGTTGTAAAAGGCCCTGTTCCTACCTTACAATTAAATGATACTGTAGCACCTACTGATCAGGGTGTTATAAATGTAAACATGACAAATGGGGTGTTAAAATTTACGCTCATAAGTGATGATACCTTAACGACTACTGACTTGGTTACAATAGAAGCTAATGGAACTTTATCAGGTACTAATGTTGTTGAGTCAAGCGGTAGTTTAAATCAAATAGTTCGTAGCTCTTCTGCTTCTAATTTAGGTTATGTCGTTCTGTATTCAGGGGGCGAGCCTGCTAATCAAAAAAGAATCAACCTAGTACCTAGTGGTGGCAAGTTTGTGGTTTCATGGGTCAATGATGATACATCCGCAGGTTTATTAGTACAACTTGATCAAGCAACAGGCGATTGGGAGCCGGGGAACAGTGGTTCACAAGATTTAGGAAGTACAGGACTTCGTTGGGATAATGTATGGAGTACAGCTGGTGCCTTCAATGGTTCTGACCAAAACATAAAACAAGACATTGAAGACCTAGATGAAGCTGAAAAACGAGTAGCTGTTAAGTGTAAGGGTCTTATTAAGAAGTATCGCATGAAAGATGCTGTTGCTAAGAAAGGTGACGATGCTCGTATTCATGTCGGTATTATAGCACAGGAACTACAAGCTGCTTTTGAAAGTGAAGGTTTAGACGCTTTTAGTTATTCAATGATTGGAAGAGATACTTGGTGGGAAGGCACTGATTCTGAAGGAAACCGCGATGTAAAATACGAAGCTACTGATGGTTACACTGAAGTAACTCAGATGTCTGTCAGATACAACGAGCTACTAGCGTTCGTAATTGCAACAATGTAATGATTTATTTCCTTTTAGCACTATGCTTCCTGACCGCCGGATGTTCCTTTCGTTCGACCTATCCTACGCTTGGAGCGATTGCCGGAGGTGCGACAGGAAGTCTTGCCGGTCCAACAGGTGCGGCACTCGGTGCGGGCATAGGTGCTGTAAGCGGAGAAGCGTTAAAAAATGCAGATGCACTCGTAGAAGCTGAAGAAACAATTGAGGCATTAACCCACGGAGATGTGAGTGCCCTAGTAGCTCAGGGAATGGCCGAGCATAAGAGTGGATTCGCTGAATTTACCTCCTATATAAAACGCATCCTGATAGGGGCGGCAGTTGTGCTTGGTTGCTATTTGGCAATACCAATTTTCGTGGCAAAAAGATGTGTCAAGACAGAAGTCACAAGATCCACCACTCGACCTCCCTTTCCGAGACCTTCCGACCAAAAATGAAAAACTTAATTCTACTAAAAAAGAAATTCGAAACACTCTCTAAGCGTGGGAAAATGATTACGATATTCGTAGGCTTAGTGCTAGGAATCATCATCCTCGACCTGTTGTTCTAATGATTGATCGCACCTCTATCTTCGGCATGGGGGGCACATTAGCCACCTTCGGTCTGTCCACATTGGATAGTCTTTTTGGATGCATAGCCGGAATCATCACCATAATCTACATGGGGAAAAAGCTATATCAGGAGTTTAAGAAGAAGTGAGCAGATATCGCAGTTACGGCAAACTAGACGATCCATTCGTGACAGAAGGGGATACCTTCTTTCTGCGAATGAATGCCCGTCTGCGACCCAATCAGTTGAAGCCCGGTGAGGTAGCTTTGTCAAAGAATGGTCGCATGAATGATGATGGCACTTGGCAACCACGCAAGGGACTAAATACTTTATTTGGATCAATTACCACAGGTGAAGATGCGATTCGATTGCCTTACATTATTTTATCAGCATCTAGAAGTGATGGTGTAGTCACAATTGTACTAGATGATAAGCCTAGCTTACTATTTGTCATAGGAAATAATATAACAATCGCAGGATTATCTTTCACAGGTGATGATCCTAACGGCACATTTGCATTAACGGATGTAAACTTTAACACTCGCACAATCGAATACAACAGTGCAGGTACAAATGAAGTGTTCACAACTGTTGGATCAAATGAGACTTGGAATACCATAAACACAACCTATTTAAATCTTACTGACACTTGGTTTTCTTACGCACAGGGAGGCACAACATCAGTCGCTCAGATGGGTGACTCGATTCCTACGACAATAAACTACATTGTAGAAGATGCAGAAAGGGCAAGCAATGTTGTTACGCTCACGCTAGAGGAAACACCTTCATCCTTATTTGCTGTTGGTGAAACTGTTCATGTGGATGACATTGATGCATCAATTAATGGTAGTCACACGATAACAGCAGTTAACTCATCTGCAAAAACAGTATCTTTTGCTGATACAGGTGCAGATACCACATTTGCAACTAATCCCAATACTGTTGGTAATACATCAGTTGCATCAACGATGCAGAACTTTACTCTGAATGACGAAGCGGTTAACGGAGTTTTTGGATCAGCAGTTTACTCTGATGCAACATCTGAAAATGATGACTTTATATTCTCAGCAACCAATAACCTCTGTTTGATTGTAAGATTAAAAGATAAAAAAATTTATAAATGTAGGTATGAGGCAGGAGGTGAGACAGTTAGTGGAGTTGTGGGCATGTCTCAAGGTTTCGATAAAATGTTTATTTTTAGAACCAACAAGACCACACTTTCAGCAAGTCCAAAATTAAATCGCTTCCCAATTACATCAGCATCTCAATCGGGTCAGACAATTAGTCTTATAACTCTAACAAATCATGGACGAAGCGTTGGTGATTTTGTAACTTTAACAAGATTGGGAAATTGGGAGTTTGACCCGAATGACTGTTATCAAGTGACAAGTGTACCTTCATTAAACGAATTGACAGTCACAATGGACAACTCACAGACAAAGGTATTTAATGTGAGTGGGGCACAGGTTGAATACTTTGAAGATTTTACAAGGGTATCAAATGGAGCATATACAGCACCTGTATACCTCACAGATACACATACAGCATCATCTAATGGTGTAGTGACAATGGATGTATCATCACATGGTTTATCTATAGGGGATGTGGTAGTGATACAAAATGGGGCATCTCCATTTGATACTTATGAGGGTCAAGAAGTAAGAGTTACTAGCGTACCAACTGCCAATCAGTTTACCTTTAACCTTGATGTTGACGATGTTACGGGCAAATCCGTAACAGTCACCCGACCACTTGCAATCGGTAAAGGATTTATACATCAACCTGCGGCTCCTTTTGGTGAGTTTCATCAGCGTAGACTTTGGATTCCCTACCAATATACATCTGACACCTCACCACAAGATCGGGGAATCAGGGATGAGTTGGTTGCTTCAGATATTTTCGACTCTGATACTATTGATGTTATTGGAAATCAGTTCCGTGTATCTTCAGGTAAAAGTGATTTCATAGTTGGTATACGAGGATTTACGCAAGACTCAGTAGTAGTATTTAATCGTAAATCTATACACCTAATGACAGGTGTCAGCGGATCTCTTGCCGATGTGAAAACTACTCAGGTAACAGATGAGGTGGGGGCAACTGCTCGCAAATCAATCGTACAGATTGCGAATCAAATAATGTTTCTTTCTGATCAAGGGATTTACGGAATAGAATTTATTGATCAATATAACTTGCGAGGAACAGGAACACCTTTATCAGAAACCATTCAACCTTTTATTGATAGAATAAATCAAGATTTTGCTCACCTGTCATGTGGAGTTTATTTTAACAACCGCTATTGGTTGGCAGTGCCACTAGACTCTCAAGTGGGAGCAGGGGATGCTAATCAGCTAAATACTATTTTGATATATAATTTTATCAATCAGGGATTTGAGAGTATTGATAGTGTAAACTCTACAGACTTTGCGATTCGAGAATTACTAGTAGCTCGCGAAGGGACTGAAAATGCACTTTATTTAACGACTGTGGAGGGGGGAGTCCATAAGGTAGACGCACTAGATGGTAAAGATAAGGTTTCGCAAAGAGCCGGAGAACCACTTGATAATGACCTTGGTATTGATGTAATCAGTCAATTAACAACTAGGCAATATGATGCCAATTCAATGGATCGTAAAAATTTCAGTCGGGCAGAATTTCAAATTAAATCAACCGATACAAATCCATCGGATGGGGATATTAGATTTATAACAGAAGATCCCGATTCAACATCAGAACCTGTAAATTTAAAAACACTTCTAGGCAATGAGCTTAACAAAGCAGAGGAGGCATCAGTTAGGCTTCGTGTTAGAAAGCGTGGATTTGGTGTACAGGCAGACTTTCAGCCGAGCGTGGGTAGACCTTATGTTCGGGCTACAAAAGTGGACGCAAGAATCGCAGATCGCTCAACAACTTCAGTTCAATAGGAAATAAAAAAAATGGCTATACTAAAAACAGGACAAGACTTTGCATCGGGTGACCAAGTCACTTCACAAAAACTCATGGATATTGTGGATCTTGCAACATTTGATGATCCATCTGATAATACAACTATACAGGTAGATACTAATACTAAAAAATTAAAAGTACCTGATAACGGAATTACTTCCAATGAATTGTTAAAGGATGCAACAGACAACAATAATCGAGCAGTCACTACAGATCATATAAAAGATTCAAATGTCACAACTGCAAAGATTGCAGACAAGGCGGTTATACTTTCAAAGATTGAAGACATAAGCACGGCAAAGGTTCTTGGTCGAACAACAGCAGGAGTGGGCGTAGTTGAGCAAGTGGATATCTTGGATGAAGATAATATGGCATCAGATTCTAATACTGCACTTGCTACTCAACAGAGCATCAAGGCATATATTCAATCGTATGTTGCCCAACAGGTTGTATTATCTGAGAAGATTGTAGCATCTGCTAGGATTACAATTACAGCAGGCACAATTACTGTTAATAGAAGTCACGGGTTTCTTGACGGAGGTATTTCAAGGGAATCAGCAGGTATATTTGTATTCAGATTCGATGATGCTCAGGCAGACGCTGATTATATTGTAGTAGCCACAAGGACACACTATCGGCCATTTGAGGGTGATTGTGTAGTTACAGGCCATACACAGGATCTTTTTAAAATAGTAAGCTCTAACGATAATTCAAACAACCAAGATCCTGAAGGTTTAAATGTGATCGTCCTTAACTACACTTAAAATTAAGCCCATGAAAAAGAAAACTATCAAAGATCCATTGGCACAGGCCGCACAGCTTTTAAATGAAAATGCTCCTGAAGGTGAATCACTTGCATATATAAATTCCGCAGAAGCTAAAATGCTTAAAGATGCCGGAGGAGCGGGCGAGCCTGTAAATAGTTCGGGAGTTCCTTCTTACTTTTTGAATAAACTTTTTGGTGGAGGTAAGGCACCACCTTCATTAGGAAAGTTTGATGTGGGGGCATCTGCAAGGGAATATGTCGATGCGATGACTGACACAGGTATGCAAGAGCAGATACTTAGAAATCGTCAGAGATTTGATAAAAAGTATCAGGATCTACAGATGGATCTTGCTCGAAGAGCCGCTGATCCGATGGCAAGCCTAGCCGAGCAAGAGGCAATGAGGGCACAGGATTTTGGGCGAACAATGGCCGAGCGTGATGCCATTTCCAATATCGAGTTTCTTAATCAGTATGGTGCTGACATCAATCAGGCAATGCGAGCATCCGATCCGCTCATGCAAGCCCGACTTGATCAGATTAATAAGGTTGCTGATGATGCATTTCGAGAGTCGCAGATGCAAGATCTTTCACCTGAGATGCGTAGACGGGCAACTCAGTCCGCAAGAGAGGGATTAGTGGCAAGAGGTCGAGGCATGGATAATGCGGCGATTGCCGCAGAAGCAATGAGTCGGGAGGACTATCTCCGAGACATTGTAAATCAAGCCCGTGGACAGGTTCAAAGTCTAGGAACAACCGCAGGAAAATTTAACCAAGCAACAGCTATGGATCCGCTAATGATGACCCGTGGGGGTAGGGATTACACGCAACAGGGATATGGAGCAAGGGCGGCCTTGTTTGGAATGCCACAGGAATCAGTAACTCGGATAAATCCCGATGCAGGTGTGAATATTGGTATGCAAGAATTTGCTAATAAGACACAATTTGATCAAGCTAATTATGCGGCACAGGAGCAAGCGGCCGCGGGTATGGCATCAGGATTATTAGGTTTTGCAGGGGCACTTGGTGGTGGCTTTTTAGCCGGAGGAGGATTTGGAGGTGGAGGCGGTTAGCTGGGACAATCGATGGGTAGTTATTACGGAAATTCACCAAGCAGAATGATGGCAGACGCAATGCCCTTTCCGGGCTAAAGGAGAAAACACAATGGCAATAGGCGATACAGTTAGAGCAGAATTAATGAGGGTAGATCCCTCGGCAATATTAAAAGCAGGTGAGGCACAGGCGAGGGCTAACCAGGCATTTGGTGATGCGATAGGCGGAGTAGTCGAGAAGTTCTATCAGAAGAAAAAAGAGAAGCAGAAGAGGGAAGAAAGAGAACAGGCTTATCGCAAGATGGGTTTTTCTGCGGAAGAGGCAAAGGCGGCAAGTGGCGATAAAGATCTTGCCAATCAGTTTATGAACAAGTTGAACGCTGATCGGAATTATCAATTGCGACTTCAAGATTTCGCAATGCGACAGGAGGCATTTAAGAGTCAGCAAGATATGCTGAATGAGCAGAAGGCACTGAATGAAAGCCTTGCCAAGTTTAATATGCAACCAGTGAAAACTCCAACTCCTGAGTTTAGTGCATTGCAACAGGAATATCGTCCTGAACAGATACCAGGTACGCCTGAGTTTATTGCAATGGAAGAAAGTGAACCGATGGGTGCAAGACCTTCGATTATTGCAAAGACGATAACCGAGCAACCTGACTTTCAGCGATTCGTAAAACAAGATTCACCTGCTGTCGCTCAATTGCCTGATTCATTTAAACCACAGGGCAGAAGGATACAGGAGGCAGTGGAATCGGGAGAGCTTTCAAATCAAGCTGGAATGATGGCGATTAATAATTTGGTAGGACCAGGGCTTAGTCCATCGGATGCACTAGCTCGTGAAAAATACGAAGATCAGAAAGCTGAAGATGTAAAACAAACAGAAACAGCAAAGATTGAGTCCACTAATAATTTAACTGATTTTTATAACGAAACTAAAAGCCTGTTAGATAAAATAAACGAAAAAGGCGTAGATGTAACTGGACCAATCGAAGGTACTTCTATTTACAGATTTTTCTCAAAAATAGGTGATACTGAAGACGAGCAAGTAAGAAGGAGGCTTGAGATGTTTACTCGTAAGCTGACACTCGATGCGGCTCAAAACCTTAAAGGTGCATTATCGGACAAGGACATTAGATTCTTAGTAGAACAAGCACCTGACATGGATGACAATCCTTCTGTATGGAAAAAATACATGGGCGATTTGGTGCTAAGATTAGAGAGAAATGCAAACCAACAAGGTATTAAACTTGGAGTTTCACAAGCCGATCCATCGGCTCCAGCCTCTCAAGCTACTCTCGATGCTTTAGAGAAGAAAAGACAATTACGGGCTAAAAGGGCAGGATTATAATGCTTACCCAGGATCAAGCACTCGCCGAGTTAAGACAATTAAACCGGGAACTCGGACTTGCCGAGGATGATGGTATTCCTATGACTCAGGCTCAAGCGGAAGCAGAACTTCGAGCATTAGACGAAGAACTGGCATCCACTCCTGAATCGTTTGATGAATATGTCGCTCGCAGAAAAGAGGAGGACAGCAGATCACTCGGAGAAAAGACATCGGCCTTTACCGATTCATTTATTACAGGAGCCGGCACACTGGCCGAAGAGGGTGGCCGAGCAATCAAGCAACTGTTTGCCGGTGATGTCGGACTTAAAGAAGCAAAGGGAGTATTCCAGGTAGGTGTAAAAGATTTCGGTAGATTCGCCAAGACTCTAGGAGGTGCGGCGATGGATAATTTCTACTCGGATGAAAACGAAATGAGGAGGGAGTACGAGAGGTATAAGGATAACTTTCTCTATAATCAAAATGTCAGAACTGCCATGCTCGATACATTCGATGAGAAGGGCAGGGACTTTGTTAGTTTTGGAGCAAACTTTGTTGATCCGACCATGTTTATACCGATTGCAGGACAAGTCTCCAAAGCCGCATCAGTCGGTTTAAAATCAGCAAGACTTGGAAAGGTTGCCAAGGTGATTGAGAAGGGCGGTGCGATAGCATCTAAGCCTACTGAACTAATTGCAAAAGGTACACGCAAGGCACTGGAGAAAACCGCCCAAGCGGGATCGAAGATCGCCGGTGCTACCGGCAAGGCGGGAGAGGTTACCTCGAAAGTTGCCGCCTTCCCTCGGGATATGGTTACCAAGTTTGCTAGTAAAACAATTGATCCGAAAGTAGCAGGGTCCGGCATACTCGGAGCACAGGTAACAGGTGCATTTACAGGAGCAGTGCCAGGACTCGGTCTTCTCACATCCGCAGAAGTGGCTGGATATATAGCCAACAAATCGGGTAGGGGAATGGAGCGGGTATTAACTGCACTCGGTTCTGAGGCTGGGCAGAAAAGATTTCTGCAACGCCTCGCCATGCAGGCAGACTCCCCGACTACAAGAAAACTCGCCCTTTATGCCCACAAGCTAGGAGGCACAAGGATGGGCGATATGGCATTTAATTCTCTAGTAAATGGTATCTCTGTGTCTGCATTGAACGGAGCCTTGGCATACGCAACCACCGATAACATCGAAGAACTCGGACAGGCTATGGGAGCAGGCTTCGCAATGGGTGGAGCATTACCTGTAGGGCAACCTGGTATGAGGGCAGGCAGATCACAAGCCGCCCGTAATCAGTCATCAGTAAACTTCCTAGAGGCAAAACTTGGGCAGGATCAATTAAAGCAGTTTCGTAAGATGGACCCCGATGCTCGCCTAGCTTTTGCCACAGTAGAAGAGGCAGGTATAAAAGCACCCAATCTTATGTTCGTGGATAAGAATCTGATGCTTGAGACTCTTAGGCAGGACGATCCAAACATCCGTCAAGCACCCAACGCTTATTTCGATCAAAAGGATAATACCATCTATGTGAATGAAAATGGCCGAGCCAGCAAAAGTTCGAAAGAAGCATTTGACATTCTTACCCATGAACTCGGCCACGGATTTATCACTCAGGCGATTAAGGACGATCCGTTCTTTGCCCGAAAGATTTTAGAACAGTACGAGGCAAAGCCTGGTGAAAAGTCATTTGAGTTCGCATTTACCAAAGACTCAGCAGGAGCACCAATCGACTCCATCATGCTCAATGAAGATGCGAAGAAGATTGCCAGTGCATACGACAGCATACAGGAAGGCGATAAATCCATCGGAGTAGGGCAGGATGCCAATTTACTCGCCCAGGAGATTGGAGCCGAGCAGTTCGCCATGATGATGGTCGATAATCCAAACTACTTTAACACCATCGAACCATCCCTTCGTCAGAAGCTACTCGAGGGATCTCGCAAAGTGCTGACTCTCTTTGGTGCTGTGGATGGCAATACCGGCAACCCGTTGGATGTTTCCATCTCCCCAATCCTTAAACGCAACAAGACCATCCGTAACCTGTATAAAAACTATACAAAGCAAAGAGATGCTTCGATTGCGGATAAGGTTGACCTTGCGGATAAAGGAGTGGCGATTAAGGTCCGTAAAGGCGAATCGGCAGACCAGGCGGTCGAGCGATTGTACGGCAAGCAAGGCATCTCCCTAAAAGAAGCTGGAGCATTTCGGATTGATAATAAGAAGGTAAAGAACGAACTTACCAATATCCTTAATCGGGTAGACGAATCCCCTGAAGGCGGTATGTCATCCGAGCGGAATCCTAAAAGCGGAAGGCCACAGGCAATCGTAGGGAAGCAATTATCGGACGAAGTAAAAGGTGTATTTACCCGTAAAGATCCACGGGGTACAATTAATATGCTGATTAACGATATTACCGAGTCTATCCGCAATCGCTTGCAGTTAAACTTCCTTTATCGTTCAGGTAAACCAAGCAAGTATTCAGACAACGAGTTAAAGGCGAGGGTCGTGTCTCCTGTAAGGTTTAAGGTCACTGGATTATCCAAGACCTCACGATCTGCCGCATCTTTAAAAATGGATGCAATCGATGAAGCATACCTTCGTAATAATGTTGAGGTATTAGCAAAGGAAGGATTTACCAAAGACCCAAACAAGTTAATCGAACAAGCTCGCAAGGTTGCCAGGGAAGCATTGGACGATGAAGAAGGTAGAATTAATCCCCAAGGTAAATACGAGAATGAACTTGTCACCGCA
>Ga0099850_1000314_pt1 | contig 21510 bp, 29 predicted proteins | sample CB_VirMetaG_5_FD_79182 | JGI IMG/M metagenome (GOLD analysis project Ga0099850, IMG submission 79182) | Freshwater to marine saline gradient viral communities from Chesapeake Bay - CB_1508_1D Viral MetaG | ecosystem: Environmental > Aquatic > Marine > Coastal | place: USA: Chesapeake Bay... | reverse complement strand
GGCTTTCAACAACTGAAATTTTTGCAAGATTAGAGCAAGTATATTTAAAAGACCAGTTGTATAGGAAGGATGAAATACAACTTTTTTTACAAATGAATGAATTTGTTGTAAGTGTTGAATTTTTTAGTAATTTACCAATTCCGCCAGCAACATATCCAGGAGGGCAGGCAGTAAAAGACGGTGACATTGCTTGGGTACAAAACAATGAAGGGATTTATCCTTTTAGAAAGGTTGCTGGGGCTTATGTTTATGTAGCTTCACAAGCAAAATGGAAAGAGACCGCTCAATATGATGCTATAAGGACAAAATTTTTGCAACTTGACTCTGACCTTATTTTAAAATACGATAAAACAGGAGGAACAGTTGCTGGCAATGTAAATTTAACAACAGGCAATCAATACAAAATTAATAATGTTGATTTAAAAGATGTTACAGAGACCTTAACAAACAAAACAATAAACCTTGAAAATAACAATTTGACACAAACAACTATCACTCCGCTTGATGAGGTTTTTGCAAATGGAGATAAGCAAGAAGTTTTAAATAACAAAGCACAAGGTCAAATAGACACTTTAAAAATAAACAATCCAACTCAATTAAATCCAACTGTTAGATATGTTTCTAAACAAGGTGATGATAGTCTGAACGGACAAGTAGATAGAAAAAAAGAAACAGTAGACGGAGCCGTGACAAGTCTTGTTGGTCAGTCAAGCGGGGTAATACATGTTGAAGCTGATTATTACAACACAGACTTAATACTTGGAACCGCAAATTCAAGAATTAACATTATAGGAGAAGAAGGAAGTCAAAGAACAGTTTTTAAATCAATTACTTACACTGAAAACAATCAACAGTGTGAATTGACAAATTTAAAATTTGAAAACACAGACAATGCCCCTGCAATTAATGTAAATTCAACTTTAAGTAATTATGTTTTTAGAAATATAACTTGTGGTGGAAATCATGTAAGCAATGTTTTTTTAAATATTGCAAGCGGTGGCTCTGGTTTTATAAATTTAATTGGCTTTGACATTTCAAATAAAATTATTAATTTTGAAAACACAACAACACCAAGATTGGCATTTATCAGTCAGTCTGCTAATGCAAGTATCAATGCAGGAACTGGATGGACTATTATTATTGACAACAATTCAGCAAATATTTTAGAACTTTCAAATAATAACAATGTTTTAAGAGGGGCTGGTCTTGTAAATTCTTTAATTCCTGACAACACAACATATAATGTAATTGTAAGTCTTGGAAGTGCTGGAAATGGCTTTTATGCAGTGAATTATAATGAAGCTGGGGTTTTTGCAAAAGGTGATATTATTTTAAGACAACATCCTATTACAGTAGTTTATAGTAAACATTACAATACTCAAAATGCAAATTATTATGATTTAACAAATCAAATTACATTACATAAGGAAAACGGCGGATGGTCTATAAGTGCAAATAAAACAGAATTACAAGAGGGTTTATTAACAAAACAAGACATAATAACTGCTTCAAATGGACTTGAAAAGGTTGTTGATAATATACAAGGAATTGACGCCACAACTCTTGCAAAAGGGGTCGTTCAATTATCAAATGCTTTTAACGGCACGAGTGAGACACTTGCAACAACAGAAAAAGCATTAAAAGACGGACTTGATACAAAAGCAAATCAATTAACAACATATACAAAAGACGAAGTTGACACAAACTTTTACAACAAAGCTCAATCTGATGCAAGATTTCAAGATTTAGTTATTACGGTTTCAAGTGAGGCAGAAATGCTTGCTTTAAGTAATACAAAAGTAGGTTATCAGGTTGTAAGAACTGATTTAAGTAATCAAATTTTTAGATTAAATACATTGCCAGCCTCAACTCTTGGTAATTGGTCTCAAATAGGAGGGGGAGCAGGAAGTCAAACACTTGCAAGCTTGACTGACACAACTATTACTACCCCAGCTAATAATCAAATTTTGCAATATAAAACATCAACAGGCAAGTGGGAGAATGAACCCGCACAAGTGCAAACTTACTTTCAATATATTAACTTTCCAACTCAGGGGAAGGAAAGTGTCCTCTATCAAGACTTGAACACAAATTATATTTGGAGATGGGATGTTGCGAATGCTAAATATAAACAAGTTACTGGAAGTATTTTTACTACAACTCTTGCAAGTGGCTTTCCAAATCCAGGCAACATAAAAATACTATACATTGAATCAACAACAAACAAAGTATATAGATGGGATGGAAGTGCTTATCAAGTTATAACAACACAGACAGAATGGGGTAGTATAAGTGGCAACATCTCTGACAATCAAGCACTGCAAGATGCTTTGGACGACAAAGAGAACACTTTTACAAAAAACACTGCATTTAATAAAAACTTTGGAACAACAACAGGGACTGTTTGTGAAGGGAATGATGCAAGACTTTCTAATTCAAGAAAATGCAACAACACTTTTGACAACATTACCACTGCTAAAGTAAATCTTGGAATAAACAACATTGACAACACATCAGACTTGAATAAACCAATAAGTAATGCAACACAAAATGCCTTAAATACTAAATCAGAAAATTTTGTTCAAAATGGCGTTGTTGCACTTAATCAAGTAGGAGGGGGAGCTTATTACGTCGCCGGCACATCTGAGATAGGAGCAATTAGAATAAGATTGCCACAAGGCAAACATGGGATGATTTCAATGACACTTAGAGTTTATATGTATGGTCTCAATGTCAAAAGTTTTGACGTCAATATTTCTGGATATGCTTATAACAATAACTGGGCAGTCGTTGACGCAGCAATCATAACATCACAATCAAGCCACAATTATACTGTTAGATTTTACAGTGATGTATCATATAATTATATTTATATTGGAGAAACTAATAGCTCGTGGTTTTTTTTTAGTGCTAGCATTGTTAATTTTAAAAATCATCTCTCCAATGTTAACATAGCTTCTTGGGCTGACGGCTGGGATATTGGTGTTTATAACACTTTCAGAGGAACACTGAGACATACATTAACAGACACACTGCCTGCCTCTGATTATAATAAGCTTATCAATATACCAACAAAGCCCTATTTTGTATATGGTGTGGTTGGTTCAAACATTGTGTCAGATGTATACTTTAACAACACAACATATGCAAATGCTACTATTTTGAACTGGTATGTATCAAGTCCAGTTTTATCAAGTGGTTTTACAAAATTCAGCAATTCTCGTCTTAAAAACACATCAGGACAGACCATTACAGTTTTAATTACTGCTTCTTTTTCTTATTATACAAGCAACTCAACCACTACCAAACATACATCATATTTTTATTTTGGTAAAAATTTAACACAACATAGCGAGCATTACGGGGTCTTGAACGCAGAAGCAAATTCCAGCGGATTGAACGCTTCTATTAGTACAGTTATGGTATTAAATAATAACGATGATTTTGATATTAGATTGCGTATTTCAGGCGGATGGAGAATTACAATGGGAAGCCCAAATATTTCAGTAATAACTATTTAATTATGACACAACATTATCTAACTTTTGACTCCTTTGGCAATCAACAAGAAATTTTGAATGAACCGATAGAAAATTCATATCCTGCCCCAGTTGATTTTGACATTACAGCAGACACAACATATAGACTTGAAGGAAATCAAGTAGTAAAAGTAATAACAGACAGTGATATAAGCATTTTTAATAAACAAAAAGAGCTTGAAGTTGCATTAGAGGAAGCATATACAAAAACAAAAAAAATCTCTGTAATAAACACAAATTCTTTTGTTTTAGAAAAAACAGACCCATCTTATGAAAGATTTAGAGATATTGTCTATACTTCTGTAAATGGGACAAGTGAAAATAGATTTAAGAAAGTTAATTTTTGGTTTGTCAGCATTGATGAAAAGTGCAAATATTCAATTACTTTAATGAACTATGTGTGGAATTATGTATTTAGAGCAAGTCAAGAGCAAAGGGCTTTAAATAAAGAACTTGAAGACATATATAAAGCAAAAATACAAATTTTAGCACAAGAAGGCAATTTAGAAGAGATGGAGGCTATGCAATTTAATTTTGAGTTTCCTAATGGCTTTGATGTTGATGTAAATGCAATTACACAAGAATTATTAAATGAAATAATCACAGGAACAACAAAAGAAGGAGAAAGCATACAACATCCACAACAAGTTATTGACGAGATGCAAAACTTTATGTCAAGTCAGGTTGACGGACACATTGAACTTATTAAAAAAGAAGCGTTATGATTTTTAAAAAACCTAAAAGAAAAGTCAATAAAGTTTTTTTGCATTGTTCTGCAAATTCAAACTCCAAATGGGGCATTTTAGATTTAAAAAAAAGTCACCTTTCAAGAGGTTTTGATGATGTGGGTTATCATTATTTTATTGACTTTACAGGTAAAATCTGGGAGGGCAGAAGTTTAGAGACGACCCCTTCCGCACAAAAAGGACACAACACAGGCACGATTGCAATTTGCTTACACGGAGGGCAGAATAGTATATGTGATTTTACACAAGAGCAATATGAAAGCTTATTTAATCTATGTAGTGATATAAATGAAGCTTATGAAAAAAAGATAACATTTCACGGACACAAAGAAGTTGACAAAGGCAAGGATTGTCCTGTTTTTGATTACAAGAAGGTTTTAAGTTTAGATAACAAAGGTTTTATAAAAAAACAAAAAGAAACAAATTTTGAGATTATTAATGCCAAAGAACCTACATTTTCTGATTTTGTCAAAGCAATATTTAAAAAATAGTTTATGTTTAGCAATTTTAACAAGGTTTTGTTGTTTATTATTTTAGTCTTGTGTGTTTTGTTAGGTTTTGAAAAATTTAAACTAAAACATTGCAAAAGCCAGTTTCAAAAAGCAGAAAAAAACACACTTAAATTGCAGACAGAGACAAAAAAAGAACAAGAAGAGATAAAACAAAACTTCACACGAAAAACAAAAGCAATTGTTATTAAAAATAAAAATGCAGAAGACATAGACAGCAAGACTTTATTTAAAGAAGTAAATAAGATTTTTAAAAATATTGAAAATGAAGTTGCTAATTAGTCTCTTTTTAATAAATTGCAGTTCACTTCACACAAGACACGATGTTTGTGAGTCAAAAAGACTGCCAGTGTTTTTTGTAAATGTTGAAAGAAATATTGACATAAAGCATAATATTGAAATTTTAGAGCAATGGAATAAAGTTGACAAAACAAGAGAAGAGAAAAGTGTAAAATGTTATAAGAAATTGATATATGGAAAATGAAATGTCAAAATACGAAGCAGATGTTAAGATTTTTGAAGCAACATTAAAAGACATACACGAGGCAAGAATAACAAAGCACTCTTGGATTGCTTATTTTGTTGCTGGCTTTTGTTATCTTGCTTTTTTTGTAAATTTATTTGTAATTGAAAAAGAAGTTATTAATTTATTAAAAAACAATAAAGATGGTTTTTCTTGGGAGGAGGTTATTTTTTTATCTATTATGCAAATAATATTCTATTTCACAAGACAAAAGGCAGGCAGCTTTTTATTCGGCACTTCAAAAGGAGACACAAAAGGCATAAATGCTTTTGCTAAAAATATTGCAAGTTTTAAAAAAAAAGACAATGAATCTTGATATAAAAGAAATTACAAATAAAATTATTCAAAGTTTATTACTTGGTGCCGTTGTTTGGCTTTTTAAATTAAGCAATAGAATAAACACACTTGAAATAAATCAAGATAACATAAAACAAAGCAATAAAGCAAATATTCAAAATTTATACAACAAACAAGATAAGTTAAAAGACAGAGTATCTAATCTTGAAAATAATTTTTTTGAAACAAAAGGGTATATAAGAGCTAAAATAAAATGATTGCAAATATATTAAAACTCGCAGACATTTTTTCAAAACTTGCAAAAGTAAAACAAATGATTGATTTTTTTAGAAAAAACATTTCACAAAAAACTTACAACTTGGTGTCCGCTCTGGTTCTTTCTGCACTGCTTTTTCAAAATATAACTATAAAAAACGAAATACTTTTATTAAGAAAAAGCTATAATCAAGGGACTGTGGCAAGGGTTGTGACTGAAACAAGGTTCGAAACAAAAAAAGAAATTGAAAAACAGCAACAACTAAATAAAGACAAAGTTTTTGTAACATACTATAAAAAATCTCAAGACGGGAGTCTTGTTTCAATTTTAGAAAATATATATTGCTTTAAAGATGATTTTGTTCTTGAACAGCATTCTTGCTTAAATAAAGATAAAGTCCTATTGAAGCCGCAACTTAACATACCACTAAATGCAACAATCGGTCTTGAAAGGAAGTCCAACACAGTTCAGTTTTCTATTTGTAGCAATTTATTAAAAATATTTTGCAATGCTTTTATTTACAATGAAAATTCATTGACATTGCCTTTAATAAGAGACATAATGAATACAGACAAACAAATATATGGCTATTCTTGTAGGCTTGAAGGCATACAAGGAGTGGCTTTTTTTGACACAACTTCAATTAATGAAATATGCCCTTTTGATGAAAAAATCAACAGACCTTTTTGCAAAGACAGTGTCTTTTTAGATAAATTTGGAGCAATTTTTAATACTTGGAATGTTAAATGTTTAGAGTTTTTAAAATAACTATTTTGTATATTTAAAATTTTCTAAATCAATAAAAGTCAATACTTCTTTCAAAGATAACTGGTCGTTAAAATGCCATTGTTTAGTTTTTAAGTTGTATTTATTGTAAAAATAAACAAAACTCTCCGCAGGCACTTGGTCGCCAAGATTGGTTTTTATAGAGTTCTGATAGAAAATATGCAAAATATCATACTTAAAGTCAATAATTAAAAAAACATTTGAATTTATATTAATTTTGTCTTTTAAAACTAAACATCTTATATTTCTTTCTTTACAGCCGTCTTTCCATATTTTAGTTTTTTTAATTCCGCCCTCTTCTTTTTTCCATTCTTCATTTACAAAATTAGCAATCGCAGTTGTTCCATGATACTCTTTCCAGTAAAAAGTCCCAGTGGCAAATTTTAGATAATTTAAAGTTAGACTTCCTTTTTTTCTTTCAAACATACTGTAAAAATTAGCAGAAGGAGTTGTATTTAAAACAAACCACATAGGAACTTTAAATCTTTTTATTTCAGTGCCTGTTGCTCTATCATAAACAGTGTTTTTATCTTCTTGTAAATCTAAAATCAGTTGTTGCAAAATGTTTGTTGTTGCAAGGTGATTATCAGGCATTATCATTTTTTTTTGCTCTATTAATTTATCAACATCTTGATACATTAGCTTTCCAGTTGTGAGTAATTTTTCAAGAAAGCTTTTATCATATTTTTTCAAGTTATCGTCTGTTGTATTTTTATTTGCTTTTTTCTTTACATGTTCTGCATGTTTGTTTTTTACATCTTCTTTTATAAATCCGTCTTCTGTGAATATTTTATCATAAGAGTTGTTTATTTTTTCAAGTAAATCATCGGTCGCCCATTGTGATTTTATGTCGTGCTTGATTGCTTGAAAGCTGTTTATTCTTTTTGTTTCTTTGTAAAAAAAATAACTTCCACTAAAACAAGCGGTTATAATCATTGTTGCTGTTATGTTTTGAGTTTTCATATTAAATTCCATAAATTATTTCGTTATCATCTTTTTTGTGATATGTTTTTATTAATTGTATTATACCATTTTTTTCAATTGCAATTGCTTTTTGAGTTAAGATAATGTCTTCGCACTCAACTTCAATGCCGCGATACTCTTTTAGTTCTTTTTGAGCTTCTAAAATCAAATCCTCGTCTTCTATTTTTATTTTGTTTGTTTGTGTTTGTATCATATTATTTACCTGCTAATCTTTTTAAAATGTTTTTGTTTTCTTCCATGCTTTCCTCCATCATTTTTGTAAATTCCTCTGATGGTTGTTTTTTTTCAATATCTTTGTCGTAAATTTTTTCAAGCTCAATATTGTGCTGTAGTCTTGTTTTACAATAATTAGTGGGGGTTCTGTTTCGCTTTTTTGCATAATGTTTTATATCATTGTATAAATCCATTTCTTTTTGTGTAAATGTCATTAAAATTGTTTTTTTCATAGAAAGTCTTTATTAAAAAATAAATAAACATAAAAATAAAAGTCAACAATTTTATTATAAATTATTATAAATTATTACAAAAAACTTGACAATTAAAAAAAAGTAAGTATATTTAATTGAATTACTTATAAAATGATATTTAGTTTTTTATTTAAAAAAAAGAACTTTACAAATGAAGTTGTGAATAAAAGCAAAAAAACTAACTTCATAACTGTGCAACATAACAAGCTTGTAAAAGAATATAGAAGACAACAAAAGATTAAAAAGATTAAAAAAATAATAAAAAAGTTTTTAAAGTTTTTTAGATTATCAAAATGATAAACAAAATACATCAAATGGATTGTTTAGAGTTTTTAAGTAAAGTTGAAAACAATAGTGTTGATTTAATTTTAACAGACCCTCCCTATGGAGTAAATTTTAAAAATGATTTTTACAATGATAAAGAAAGTTATGTTAAAGAAGAGAGTAAAAAGTGGCTTGCAGGTTTGTATAATGTTTTAAAAGAAGGTTGTCATTGTTATATTTTTACTGGAACAAAAAGTCTTGGTTTTTGGCTTAACAATATAGAAAATTCAAGTTTTCAATTTAATAATATTGTCAATTTGCAATCTTATTGCAACGGACAGTATTTGAAAAATAACTTTTATTATCGCACAGAGCATTTAATATTTTTATCAAAAGGCAAGGCAAAAAATCTAAATAAAATTGATTTTATCAAAACAAGTGATAGTTGGATGAACGACAAAAGAAATAAAAATAAAAAAGAATTTACCTATTCATATCCTAATTTTATTACAAGTTTGTTTGCAAACGAAAAAGCTAATAAAAAATTACTACATCCAAATCAAAAGAATTTAAAAACTTTGGAGACTTTTATTGAACTTTCATCAAATGAAAACGACATCGTCCTTGATTGTTTTTCAGGCTCAGGCACAACAGCCCTTGCTTGTCAAAATACAAAAAGAAATTTCTTATGTTGTGAAAAGGAGCAAAAATATGTTGACCTTGCTAATAAAAGATTAAATGAAAAATTATTTTAGATATTTAAAAATGAGACTACTTGCATTTTTATTTTTATTTTGCAATGTAAATGCAAAAGACATAAAGCATCCACGACCAAATTGGGAAAATCAGGTTGGAGCTTGTGAAGAGCCAATGCCTCAATACCTTGCAAGAAAATCACTTAATAGAAAAGATTGTGAAATAATAAAAGACGGAGTTTTTGCTTGGGTTTATTATGATAGACAACCTCAATATGCACTTAAAAAAGACATGGATGGAGAGCATTTTTTACCGCATGCTTGGTTTCGTGATAATTGTTTTTACAATAGAAGCTTTGAAGAGTTTAAAAAAGCTTACAACGAAGAGTTTAATTTAATCACAGCTCACAAAGAAGAGAATATGGATAAAAGCGACTGGGTTTGTAATAAGAAAGGTCGTAAATATGAAAAGTTTTTAAGCAAAATAACCGCAGAAAAACAAAAAGAATTATGTGATAAGCAACTTGAAGTATGCTTACTCTTCAACAAAAACTACAATAATGCCTGTGGGAATAAATGTAAAGATTTGAGATATGGAAATTGAAATTGAATATATAAAACAAAATAGACAAAAGGGTTTTCAGGTTTTTGAAACAAAACTTTCAATAGAAAATGCCATAGAAGAGTTTAAAAAAGAATACAAACCGCTTGCAATTTTAAGATACACAGAAGTTGAAACAAATCAAGAGGAGTATGAAAGTGAGTTTATCAAATTAAATATTAAAGACATTGTGAGTTTTTATTGCGACACAATTTTTACAATAGAAGAAATAAAACACGATAACATAGAAAAAATTGCAGAAGAGAACGGCTATGATTGTAAAGCTTTTTTTAGACATAACATTATTGACTTAATTAAAAAAGAAGTTTTAAAAATTAAAAAAGTTGCATTTTTTCTTGTCTTGCCTGCAAAAGAAAATAAACTTTTTAATGTTATAAAGCAAGAATTAAAAATGGTAAAAATTCCATTGCAAAAAATGACACCAGATTATCAAGAAAAAATTGGAGTTAATTTTGAAGTTTTAACTCCAAAGGAAATGTTTTGATTTTACTTGACAAACTAAAATTTTTTACTATCATTTTTTGAATATTTTGGTTTATGATAAAATCTGTATCAACTCTTGGATTAGCGGAATATGTTTATCAAAAATGTATAGAAAAAAATGTAAAACACATCGGACACACTAAAATCCAAAAACTACTTTACATAATATACGGCATCAATATTGCAAACGATAATCACATAATACAAGAAAAACCAATAGTAATGAGATACGGACCTGTTTTTGAATCTCTTTTGGACTATATTCAAAAACACTCTGTTCAAGATTTAGAAAAATTAATTGATAGCAGAAATTTATCTAATAGCGAAGAAAGTATTATTGAAGATGTGATAGAGGTCTGTAAAGATTGGAGTGCAAATGCCTTGTCTGAATGGTCTCACGAAAGAGGTTCGCCGTGGGATATTGTTAAGCAAAAATCAACAAAATGGGGTGAAGTAATGCCAGATGATTTAATTAAAAACTATTTCACTAATATTATTAAAAAATGAAACAAGAAACAAAAAATTTAGACAAATTAATTATGGATAAAAAAGAGTTATTCGCAATTGCAAATTACATACTGGCAAGAGGCAACAACATAACAAATTTAAAATTGCAAAAGTTATTGTTTTTCTTTTACGGCATTCATAGTTGTGTTTATAATAATAAGCCTTTTGAGTCTACGATTGAAGCTTGGAAGCTTGGTCCAGTAATACCAGATGTGTATTTTGAATTTAGAAATAACGGAGGTTGTGTTATGCAAAATAAAGCAAATATATCAGAAGAGGAGGATGTGGAAGAATTTCCAGAACTAAAAGATAATGAATTAATACAATCTGCTAAAATAACTTTATTTTACTATGACCGTTTTTCTGCAAGTGAATTAGTGCAGGAAAGTCAGAAATTAGATTGTTGGAGAAAACACTACAAAGATAATAAAAAAGAGGTTATGTTCTATGAAGAGATAAAAACTGAATTTGATGAAAAATTAATGCCAGATATTGTAAAGTATGTAGAAAATCCTTTGTGAAGAATTTTTAATTAATTTGAAAATTTTGCTTGATTTTTATCTTTATTTTATATAAAAAATTATAGGTTGTTGTAGCTTAAAACACTAATGATGTTAGTGAACTTGGATATCAAGGTTGTAAAAACTCGGCTATAACTACCTAATTTGATAAATATCTAAAATTCCACACTTGCTTATATAAACTAAAAAATGCTTCCATCATTTGACATAATCTTTTTTATCTGTTATAATTAAAAGAATTAATTTTTATTATTATGATAAACAAAGACAAAATGCTAAAAGCAAATTTAAAACTTAACAACTTTTTAGATGTTGACATTGACACTGTTGATATTTTAAGAGCTTGCAAAACAGAAAAAAATTTTAAAACTGTATTAAAAGTTCTGACTAAAAAAGAACTTGAAGAAATGTTACAAGACATAGAAGACACAAAAAGAATTAAGAGTTAGTTTTATGAATAAGATTTTATTTTTAATCTGCCTGCCTTTTAAAATTATTCAAAAGTTGCTGGGATTGACTGAAAGTATTTTAAAAAACTTAGTGCAATTATCAAAGCTATATATCTTGTGTTGCATTTTATATTATCTTGGCGGTTTCAAGACGATACAAGGCAAGATTTTTGAAATGCAAGGGAAGTATAGTCAAATGCAATATATAGTAAAGCAAAAGGCTTGTATGTTTATTGATTGCGAGGTGAGAGAGTGCAATGAAAGTGTTTGTGTTTATTAAAATAACAAGTGGTTAAATTTCTAAAACTACTTGTTGCTCATCCAATACATGACCAATATTTATAACATAAAAATTAAATTGCAAGTAAAATAGCTTATTAACACTCCTTGAAAACCAGTTGAAGTATCCTAGAAGTCAAAATTTGGGAAAACTGATGCGGGTTCGACCAAAGTAGTGTTAGTGTGTGATAAATTAGGTGGATAGCCAACTCCTTGCCACTGGGGACAGTATCAAACATTTAACTACGTCCCTAATTCTTTCAAAGAATTAAAACAAAATAAATTTAAGTGTCAAGCAAAATTGAAAAATTATTTGACAAATATAATTAAAATTGTATTAAGAACTAATCCAACACGATTGGAGGTAAAAAGGTAGACTTTTCGTTTATTAGCTTTTGCTATTTTTTAGCTTTTGCTAATAAATGTATTTAAAAAATTGCTATAAGCTATAAAATAAGCTGTGCATTTAACCAACTCTCTTGCCACTGGGACAATGTCAAAATTGAACTAACCACACAACTCTTTCAATCAAATTGAATTGAAATAAACTTAAAAGTCAAACAAAATTTCTTGATAAAATTGCAATATTACTATTTAAAAAAAACTCAATGGGTGTTAAATAAAAACTATCCTTTCGGCACCGCAAGAGCTTCTTGCGACCCAGTCAACTGAGTATTCATTAATATAAAGCACCCATGTTAATATAATTAATTAATTATATTTTGCAAGTAAAACTTCGGTAATTATATACTTGACAATTACAAGTATTGCAAATATATTTTATTATATATAAAAATATAGCATATTATTTTTTTCTTTTATTAACCCGATTGCTCCTTTCAACTAAATCAATTTCATTTTCATGAGGCGGAGCTGAAAAACAAAAGGTAGTTTTGCCACCATAATTAGTAATTGACATATCTCCACTTAAGATTAAATCCATTCCAATTAAAATATCAGCTTCTATACTTGCAATATTACTTTCTATCAAATGAAAACCATCATATCTTACTCTATTTGGCAAAATAATTGTACCTATTTTATAAACTGGTTTTGTTTCGGTTTTTGAATTAACGCCAGTTACTTGAGTAAAAGTTACGATATTTTCAGTAATGCCAATTTTTTTTGCAATATCTGGCTTTATACAACTACACGACGCTCCTGTGTCCCATAAGGCATTGAATTGCAATCCTAAATTTTTAGCATCTTGCAATATATCTTTTAATTTAGTATCGTCAAAATGATGTTCTGGCACTATCACAACTGGAGTAATAATTTGCTTTGCAAGTCCATTATATTGAAATTTAAAAGCCTGTAATGGTAATTTTTTAGACATACACATTTGATATGAAGTTTGCACTTGAGCCATCATTTTGTAATACAAGTTGTACTATAAAACTACCCAAGCAATGACCTTGTTTTTCCATAGCTAAAATTGCTTCTTCTTCTGTATTGTATGCCCCGCATACTTGTTTATTTAAAATAGTAATATATTTACCATAATATTTTTTTTCTTTTAGAAAATTTACTTTATTTTGTAAATAAAAATCAAAATTTTCCTGTAATTTACTTGTTTTCATACAATAATATTAGCACATACATTATATGTATAATATATTAAAAATCAACCTTGTAAGCAAAATATTTTCAAATTAAAATCTCAAATCTATTACTTTCCCAGTCAAAACATTGTAAGTTAGATTGAATAAAAATATCAATTACTAACATAAATATTTATCAAATCACTTTCAGATATATTAAATTTATTTAAACTTGTTTTATGATAGAAATCTTTAATTAATTCTTTTTTTGTTTTATCAGTTGATAAATGTATTTTTCTATGACAGTTTGGACATAACGGGACTAAGTTCTCTTCAATGTCTAAATTAAATTTAAAACTATCAGAAAAGCACATTGGAATTATATGATGACCTTCTAAATAATTATTCATTTGATTTGTCTCAAATGTTATATGTGAGTTGTCAAAAAAGCATTTAAAGTTAGATTTAACAATAACTTCTTTTATTAGACTTTGATTTCTTTTATATTTTTTTCTTAATTCACTTTTTTGATATAATGTTTCTGCTTCAAAAAACATATCTTCAAATTCTATTTTTGAAAGTATATCTTTTACAATTGGAAACTTATTTTCATTTATTTTGTAAATATTATTCTCTATAACAAAAATGTCCCATTTTAATAAATAACTAACAGTCCAAGAGATTATTTTTTCATAACTTGCATAGTTAATATTGTCATAGTTATTTATATCTTCTATTGATTTAATATATGGAATTTTATATCTAAAATCATTTTGTGTTATATTGTTTTTTTCTAGTAATAATTTAAACATTATCCTATAAGGGAATAAATTTAATTTCACATCTTTTGTAGCAGTGTTTGGATATTTTGTTTTCAATAACTGTAAAATATAAGATATATATGCTTCTTGGTAACTTTTCTCTTTTATGTTTTTAAGAAAATTTTTTCCATCTATCGATAAATACATTCTTTTGTCATTCCAAAATATCAAACCTACAAATTCTAATGGTCTGTAAAAATGAGAAGCAAGAGAATTATTTTTTGGTAGACTATATTGACTTTCTAAGTATGATTTTATATTCTCTTCAAAGTAAGTCTTTGTTGGATTTTTATTTTGAATAAACTCTAAAACCCCAATACTTCTTTTTGAAACTTGATCATTTTGCCAATTTTCCAACTTTGCACTAAATGGATTTGCATTGCCAGGAACTTGCCATCTAAAATTACTTTCCATACGGAATAGTAGTAATTAATTCAGCACAAAACTTAGGCGGAAAAGCCTCACCTATTACTTGTCTTATTAAATTATCAGAAGCCCATTCTGGAATCCGATAATCATCTGGAAGTCCCGTTAATCTTAATAATTCAAGTATAGTAAGAACTCTAGCATCAGAATAAGTGCCATCTTCTTTTAATCTACCTGGATGAACATTATTTTGAGAAGATATTGCTCCATTGCACATTGTTATAGTTGGTGCTGGCTTGTTCCATTCTATCCTTTTGTATGTTGTTGAAAATGCTTTTATTTTTCTACCATCTTTAATTGGGAAGTATTTTATGTTATTTAATGCAGTTTGACCAGTTGATGTATTTTGCATCCATAAAATATGTTCTTTATTGTGTTTTTTGGCATAGTGATATTTTATATTTGACTTCTCTTCGCTCTCTAATGGTGGTAAATCACCTATGACATCTTTAACTGTGATTTTATTATTTTTAGATGGAAATTCCCATTTTTTAATTTTAGATATTAAAAATATAGCCCTTTTTCTTAACTGAGGTGTTTTGTAATCTGAGGCATCAAGCACATCTGCATTTATAATATATCCAAGGGGCTCTAATTCTTTCTGAATATAATTAAATATATTTATTTCTTTGCCATCTATACAAACATTAAACTTAAAAATCTGAGGAACATTTTCAATTAAAATATTAGATGGTTTTACTATTCTAATAAACTCAATTACTTTTTTAATTAATAAATTCCTTACATCATCTTTTTTCATTTTCCCTGCAACACTCATTCCTTGACAAGGTGGGGTTGCTAATAAAAAATCGCAATTATTTTTATAATATTTTTGTACCAATGAATTAAAAACATTTTGATTTGTTATATCTCCACAAACCATATCAACATCTGGATAAACAAAGGAATAAAAAGAGGCTCTTTTTTCAAGAAGTTCATTTGCAACTTTAATATTAATGCCGAGGTCTTTTAAATAAAATTCATCAATTCCAACATTAGAAAATAAAGATATACCGTTAATCATATTAATATATCATACAATGACAGCAATAAATTAAAAATATTCTTATAAAAAGCAAGTTATTTATGCAGTTAGTTTTGCATAAGTCAATTGCTTTCCAAACATCATATTCATTGCAACATCAAATCTTTCTGCTATTTCTAAAGACTTGTTGTTATAATAAAAAACAAAAGAATTGATATATTTATTAATATGTTTGTTTGTTATTTGATGATGTATTCCGTATATTCTTCTTTTAAACAATCCAAAAGTGCCTTCTATTCCATTTGTATGAGCTTTGCCTTTTACATACTCACCTTTGCTATGATTTGTTGTTTCTCTTTTGTATCCTTTATAAACTGGGCTTTCATCAGTAAAAAGATTTGAATTGTCAAAATCAATATACTTGTCTAAAATTGGTTTTATGTTTTTAATGTTAGTTTTGTTTATATATTTCATAGCAAGCTGTTTTTGTCTTTGCAGAACACCAACAACAACCATTTTATGATTTCCACCTTGTGAATACATTTTTCTTTTATTTTGATGTTTATTTGATTCCTTGCCACCAACATAAGTCTCATCAACTTCAATATCACCTTCCATTTTTTCAATAGTTTTATTATCCAAAGCCCATCTTACTCTTTGTTGAACGAACCAAGCAGTCTTTTGAGTTGTGCCAATTTCTTTTGATAGTTGGATAGAAGAAATAGCTTTTGGACTTGATATTTCAAAATAGAAAGCCATAAACCATTTTGTTAATGCAAGTGGACTATCTTCAAAAATAGTTCCTTTTCTTATTCCAAATTCTCTCCTGCAAGAGCCGCAAGCATAAAGTCCTATTTTTGTAAATTTATAAGTTTTTTTATTACTTTTACAACGAGGACATACTGGCTTATTATTCCATCTTAACTTTTCTAAGTATTTTATACATTTTAATTCTGTTGAAAATTGTTTTTGAAATTCTATTAAGTTTTTAAATTGCATCATAAAAGCTACTATACAATAGAGTATAATAACTTATTTGTAATTGTCAAGTATATAATTACCAAAACTTCTTGATGTTTATCTTTTTTTATGTAGCTTTGATTGTAAGCCCTGAGGTTGATTTTGAGTATTTTAATTATGAGTTTAGCTTTGCCAACAGAAGACTTTACACAATATTTAATCAATAAATGTATTGAAAAAGATATACAAATCAATCATACAAAAATTCAAAGATTGTTGTTGTTGATTTATGGCATTAGGCTTTCTCAGGGCAGAAGAATTATTGACAATAAACCTCTTTATATGCCGTATGGTCTTATTTTTATGAATGCACTTCATTATACAACAGAATTAGGTATTGAGAAAAAGAATCATAAAATAAAAGACAATCTTTTATCAGAAAAGGACTGTATAACAATTGATAAGGTTTTAGAGCAATATGGCAGTTTTTCGCCTGATGAATTGCAAAAATGGATGATTGAAAAAGAGACCTCTTTTGACATTTGCAAGCAAAAAGGAATGAAATTTGGGTCACCTGTGCCAGATGAAGTTATAACTGAGTATTTTAAACACTTATGATTTACAACATTAATGCCATAATCGGCTACATTGCAATACACGACCAAAGAATAAACAACTTAATGGAAAGTGATTTAACACTCCCAAAGTTGCAAAAGCTTTTGTTTTTTCTGCAAGGACATTTTTTAGCAACACACAACAAGCCTCTTTTTGAAAATGAAATAGAGCATTGGATGCACGGAGCGGTTGTTGTTGATATTTTTTACAAATTAAAAGATATAAAAGGGTCAGTTGTTGAAGAAATAATTAAAAATGATTATAGTGTTATTAGTGAAGAAGACATTAAAGAAATTGACAAGATTTTAGATTATTATTGCCAGTTCTCGCCATCAAAATTATTCAAAATGTGTATTGAAACTGATGTTTGGAAAGATACAAAAAACAATGAAATTATAAAACAAGAAGACTTGAAGTCTTTTTTTTCAATGCCTTTTAGGAGACACTATCACACTAAAGTGATCGGCCGCCGGTGCGGGTGATTCATGTCTCGTATTTAGTATTTAATATTTTTTTTACTTGTCAACTATTTTTTAAAATTTACTTGACTTTTATTTTTTCTTTTGATATAAATTAGCGAGTTATTCATTTTTTAATGTTAACTCATCCGAGCTGAACGGATAATAACAGGGATGAGTTATATATTAAATATGCACGACAGAGTAAAAAAACATTATAAAAATCAATATACAGTAGCAGATAACAAAATATTACAAGATAAAAGGTTATCTTATCTTGCAGTTGGAATTTTTATGTATTTGTGGTCAAAATCTGATGATTGGCAGGTTATAGTAAAACAACTAATGAAGAGAAATAACACAAGCGAGCATAAAGTGAGACAAGGTTTAAGAGAGTTGCGAGATTGCGGTTATATTAAATGGGTTAGAATTCAAAGTGGCTTTTTATATGAATTAAATGATTGCGGAGAGTTTATTGATAATGCAAACGAAGAAGAGGTGAAAAATAAAGAAGAAATAAAAGATTTAAATACTGATATTCATTATAATGATAATCACTATAATGAAATACAACATAATATATATAATAAACAAAGTAATGATTTAAAAGAAAGTAATGATAAAGAAAAAATATATAAAAAAGAAATTTCCATTTCTAAAAAAGAAGATTTAGAGCAAATAAAAGAAAATCATTTTGAGGAGATTTATAAAACTTTTTGTGAAAAAGAAGATTTACAAGAACGAACAATCAAAAGCAAAGAATATCAAGACACTTTTAAAAAATATCAAAATGCACTAAAAAAATACTCACACGAAGAGATTTTAAAAGGTATTCAAGATTACATCATATTCCTTCAATGCCAAAGAAACACTGGTTTTAATAGAGATAAGCAAGGCATTATTCCATTTTTTAATCAAGAGAAGTTTTTAGGAGAGAAAGGTTCATCGTGGCAAGAATTAATTGATAAGATGTCAGAAGACATTCAAAACGAAGTTGTGAATAAGTTAAAATTTACAAGACTAAAACAAAAAATGCGAAGTCAAATAAAACAAAAAGAAAATAAAAACTTTATAAACAAATTGATAGAAAATTCAGATTTTTAATTATGGAAAACTTAACAAAACAAGACAACAACAACGAAATAACAAAGCCACAAGATTTAAAATTATTTAATGAAAATTACAAACTTGAAAGCGATTTAACGAAGTTTTATTTTAAAGTTTTTGACTTTATTAAAGACAAAATGCAAAAAAGTGAATTTGAAAGATTGAAGTCAAAAGGTCTTGGCGATATTGAAGCGGAAGCTTATGCATTTCAAATTGTAAAAAAAAATATGCAAGAAGATGATTATGTGAAAGTCATTTTAAGGGTTTTAAAAAACAAAAACATCATCTTCTTAAAAGATAATCATATTTATTTTAAAAACGAACAAGAAGAGTTTATTTTGAGTTTATTAACCATCCAAGAGTATGAAAGATTACATCTTGCAATTACATTAAAAAAACCAGAAGAAAAAAAGCAAATTTTACAATATGTTTTGTCAACTTATGAAATGTATTTAAAGTCACAAAATTCTTATAACATAGAAGACATATTGCAAAAATTAACTCTTGCAATGAAAGAAAAAATTAATTACTGTTCTTTGTTTGCTTTTGAAAAAGCTTTTATTGATTTTTTAGATAAAAAATTAATATTAGAAGATTTTATTAAAATTGTGAGAGAAAGCCACTATCAAAAAAAAAGTGATGCCGTAAGGTTTGTAAATTGGATTTTAGAAGTATTACTATGACAACAAAAACAAGAATAACAAAACACAAAACAATATTAAGCACTTTAAATGAAGAGATAGGGGAAATATTTTTAACTAACTGCTCTAACAAGAAAGGTATAAAAATACATCATATAGAGTTTAAAATTTTTGATGACTACGAACATTACAAAAACAAAGGAATAATGACAAAAGCAGTTGCGGATTATTTGCAATATTGTAAAGAGGGCAATATAAACAGTTTAATTGCAATTGTAAAAAAAGATAACATTGCAAGTGTTCGTGTTTTAGAGAAAAACAATTTTGCCAAATTGCAAGAACTTGAAAAATTTTACATCTATGTAATAGATTTGAGGTTTGAGCCTGATTTTACAAAAAAAACAATACAAGAATTTCAAAAAAGAATTTTTTAATATTGACAAAGATTTTAATGTAAATAAACTTTCAAATATATTACAATTGCAAAAATGAAACAAGAAAATCTAAAAGATTGCATATTTGAAAAAAAGCCTGTTTTAGAAATTACACTCCCTTTGTATAAGACTTTTCGCAAAAGAGATGCAAAAACAAAAGAAATGAAAAATGTTGAAACTTTAATCGCTTTAAATTGGTATCGCAATGCACACTTTCAGATTTTGAATAAAACTAAAAAAGAATATCACAATATTATTTCAAAAAAAGTTAATCAATCTTGTAAGCTTATCAATCCGCCTTTCCATGTAAGTTATAAACTTTATATAAAAAGAAAAGGCACTGATGGGGGGAATGTGAGAAGTATAATAGAAAAATTTACATTAGATGCTTTAATAGAATGTGGCATTTTAAAAGATGATTCAATAGACTTTATCGTAAGTGATAATGCGGAATACTTTTATGAGAAAGAAAATCCAAGATGTGAGATTTTATTTTATCAAATCTCTTGATTATTAAAATCAAAATACTATCACTAACTAATCCAACTTGCTTTGGAGGGGGAGTTAATTTAACTCGTGCAGTCCTGTGGAAATGACGATTTCTATTCAGGGGCTGTTTTTGATATTTTAAAAAAATCTCTTGACAATTATAAAAAATGTTTTATAAATTTATATGCAACTGAAAATCCTGTTTTTGATCGGATGAGTATGGTTGATGGACAAGCTTGTAGATAATACGGCTTGTCATCTTGACTATAACAAGATTAAAAAAATAGAAGATGACAAGTTAGATATTACATTATGACAAACAAGAATCAAAACTTTATAGAATTAAAATATCATAAAAATTCAAAACAAGAAATAGTTTTTGAGAATTTAGATGAGATAAAAGATGGTGATAATGTTGTTTTGAGATTGAAAGATGGGGATTGCACCCCATTTATTAAAGCTACTTATTCATTAAAAGGCATCAGATTAATTTTAATAAATTATCCAAGAACAGAAGAATTTAAAGATGTTTTAAGGTATCATACAAAAGAGGGAATTGATGTATCTCTTTTTGACAGCTCCGAAGAGGTTTATTTGACAAGAGAAGGTTTTTACAATATCCTCCCTAAATGGAATATTCCAGAAGACAATGCGGTTTTGTTTTTGAATATGAATGATTGCGAAAAATATAAACATTTACATAACAGCATAAAACAAGACATTTATATACTTGAAGATAACGAAATTTATGCACTTTTAAAGACTGACAAATATATTGAAAATATCAAAAAAGAGGTAAAAAAAGAAGATATTTGCATAGATAGTAAGATTTCTATAATCATCCCTGAACTCCATGCAGAAGACTATTCAAGTCAACCCTTTATAGAAGAAAATTGGGATGAAAGTCAAATTTATCACATAGAAAACATAAACAAAGTTTGCACAGAATTAAAAGAAAAATACGGAGTTAAAAGGATTGAATTGTTTGTAAGTCATTGTTTTGTTAAAGATATCTTTTTTCCTGATATAGAAATACTTAATAAAAGAATACAAGCAATAATGAAAGAGATAAAAAAAACTAAAACTATACCATTAATAGACAAAAT
>Ga0099850_1000313_pt1 | contig 21521 bp, 36 predicted proteins | sample CB_VirMetaG_5_FD_79182 | JGI IMG/M metagenome (GOLD analysis project Ga0099850, IMG submission 79182) | Freshwater to marine saline gradient viral communities from Chesapeake Bay - CB_1508_1D Viral MetaG | ecosystem: Environmental > Aquatic > Marine > Coastal | place: USA: Chesapeake Bay... | reverse complement strand
GGGTTGATTTGGCTTGATTTCTGTACACGAAGAGAAAATAAAAGCCTCTTATTCTGTACAAGAGGAAGAGATTAACAAAGCCCGCGACGAATGGCGCGCCAAGTCTCAAAAAGTCAGCAATAAAATTTATGATTTGAGACGCGAAGAAAATAAACTCAAAGACGAGTTAGACGCAAGAATTGAGGAAATCAAAACAAGACACGCAGAAGAGCGCAAACCTTCAGAAAGCGCGATTCAGGATCTTGAAGTCCTAGAAAAATTCAAACAAGCCTTTGAAAGTGGAACTATTGAATGGAGTACAGCGCAAGTCCACAATAATTATTTTGAAGGCACCGACGCACCGCCACCCGTCAAACTCTTAGAGAGTTATGAAGATAGCACTCTTGTGCTTGGCTTGTATTATGCCAAAACTAACCGCCCAAGCAATAAAGCAAGTTTAGTAATTCAAGGATTCTGTAAGTTAACAACTTCAGAATGGAAGAAAAAGGAAAGCGACTTAGTCTTTATCGGTGGCAATAGTGGATATTTCCACACTCCACTTAATGATCTGTTATGGACAGACGAAAAAACACACCCTGAATTTTTCAAAGACAGAGAAGGAAAAATTGAAAGCGGAAATCATGGCAACTTTGGCAAAGAAATGAAGTTTTTCTCAAGTCGAAAAGAAGCTATCGAGTATGCGGAAAAACACGGTGTACAGAAGATCGCCAAAAAATTCTTCGAGGAGTACACAAAAGCCCGCGCCAAGTTCGACGAGTTATACACGACACAAGCCGAGCCAAAATACAAAAAATTCTACAAAGTCGAAACCCGCCAACAAGTAAGAGACACCGAGGAGGTTAAGAAAATTGAATAGAGCCGAAGCCTTTGATTTAAAATCAAAGTACGGAGACGAGGCTTTTTATCTCGCTCTTTCAATCCTTGAAAAACAAAGGATTATCCAAACTCACACAATGGAAATCAACCGCCGAAAAGGATTCATTGAGGACAACGAAACCAAGATAAGAAAACTTAAAGAAAAACTTGGCAAAGTCTGTACAGAGAATGCAGTAGAAAAAAGAATTAGGGATTTGGAAAATAGACAGCTCGCTTTAACTTGGCAAGGCAAACCCCTAATCAATTGGATTGATTCAATGGATTCAACCAACCCTGAAAATTTTTCAATCATGGTTGACTTGGACGAAAATCCAGAAATTCAGCCAATCCTTAAAGAGTTTGTACGACTTGAGAAACTAATTCAGGAGGCAAGAAATTGAGTTTCTTTAAGACTTGTGAGGATTGCCAAAAGGAGATCAATTCATACGAATACATATTCTGTGACGAATGCCTCAAAAAACACCTAAAGTGTCAAGGTTGTACAAGACAAATAACCAAAGACGACGATCGATTCAGTGAAGGTCAAATGCTTTGTAGGGTTTGTTACAAAGTCGATAAGTTGATTTTCTACAGACCTAACTCATTCTGTCTATTAATCAAGGACAGATTAGAAAAGTTGGTCATAGCAAAATATCAACAAATGAGTGATAGCGAACTAGAGTCAGCTTGGCAAAGTTCAGCCGACGTTATTGGCATGTATGCTATGAAATCTTGGCATTGTCCAAAAAACGAGGAGCAACAATGGCGAGATAAAGCCGAGGAAACACAAGCGCTTCAAGGAATAATACAAAATGAAATCACAAGGAGGGCAAGAAATTGAATTTGATTACTGTACACGGTGAACCCGTGTCTATCTCAGTTATGAAATATAACAACCAAACAACCGACGTTGTAACAGACGTATCGAGCATTTTTAGAGAACTCGATCACGCTGTACAGGAGGCAAACGTATTGTCTCAGAATGCAGGAGGTGAAATCTAGTTGACAAAGCGCGCATACTCTGAAAAAGCATACCGTGATTGGCTAGACACCACTTATCCAAGGGGTATAACTTTGGACAATGGCGACTTTTTCAGAAGTGCAAAAGAGTTCCAAACCAAGTCAAACACCACGTTTAGAACCTTCTATAACGATTGGCTCGACGGCTTGGAAAAAGACGGAATTGAAACGGGTATCTATTCCAAAGCTCAATACAAGACCATGAGAGGGGGTAAGAAAAATTGACAGTTACTTTGTCAAGTAGAATATCAGGACTCAAAAGGTCTGCGGGTATTCAAGGATTAGGATCAGGATTGCGCAAAAATGTCATGATGAATATTCTTACAAAAGAATTTCCCGATATAGATCCTGACGTAATTTATGCCAAAATTACAAGAGGTGATAGGAAATTGAAACGGGGGTTTATTTGAAATGAGGGATCTAGGATTTGTGACATACTCACAAGCTAAGAAACTTGATCAGGCTCCGTATAAATTTAGAGACGGAATTATAAAACCAACCAAAGTAAATCCCGCAAGCAGTGTGTATGCAGAGACAGCCAAGGTTGGATTAAAGCCAAGTCATGAAGTCAAAGAAAAACGAGTTAATGGAAAATTAACTGAGGATTCCGAGCCTTATGAAAATACTAGAATTTTTCAGGTCTCGTGTACACAAGTCGAACCCATTAACAAAAACACTGTACTTTGTTTCAGTATTGGTGTGGAACCTGGTTGGCACCCTGATCCTAATTGGGACAATGTCAACCGCCCAACATTGTTAATCAATGACGGACGAAAAACGGGATTAGTTCAAGTACACTTTGATAAATTCATAGTGTACAAAAGACCTGATCACCGTTGGGATATAACAAGCGAACGATATAATGATGGTGTCATAGTGAGGGTGAGAAAATGACAGACCATAATTACCTCAGACACCTCGTCAATGACTTGGAAGAACTCACAAAAAAAATCAAAGACGAATTGAAATTAGAGGATTCAGAATGACTTTCAACCCAATGAAAATCGCCACGGATATTCCAGAGTCAAAACGACTTTGGTTAATCCGTCACCTCATTACACAAGGGGTAAGATATGACGGATTGATTGGAATGGGAGCGACTGACTCTGAGATAATCGAGGCGACTAGGACAATGCTTGAGGAGGTAAAAGAATGACAGAAATAATGATTCTAGACTTTTTTGGAGACTCACGCCTCCCATACATTGCCTTTATTGGCATGTTAATGGCGCTTGACCTCTTTCTTTTAAGAAGGGTTGTACAGAAGGAAAAGAAGAAATGAAGTATCTCAAAAAATACACCTGGAAGGAATGGAACCGACTAGCAAAAAACGCTTACACCGCTGCAATAGTTGGAAATGAAATTCAGTTCTTCAACTTTCATACCCAACGGTATGAGAGTTATGACTATCTCACCGTTGCCGAAGTTGTCCTGCATAGATACAAAGTGGTAATCACTGATCATAAAAACCGTCCACGTGTGGGCAAAATGGTTAAGACCCCACTCAAGGAAAAACTCAAAGAAGGTCTGAAGAATCTTCCAAGCAAGATAAACCAAAAGAACTTTGACAAAGGAATGAAGTTATTTGACGAAGGAATGAAAGAGTTCTCAAAGGGAATGGATCAGTTCTCAAAGGAACTTGGAGGCTCTAGTCAAAACAGAAAATCAGAAGAGGCAAAAAACAAGGCGAACTTAGCCAAACTCGGTGTACACGGCAAGTCCAAACCTGTCAACATATGGGGGTCCAAAAAATCAAGTCCTAAGATATGGTCAGACAAACCAAAGAGAACTAGAAAGAAAAAATCAAAAAAAGATTACAATAAAGTCGATAAGATTTGGGGAAAGAAGTCAAAGGAATGGGACAAGCGAGAAAAAAACTTGGAAAAATTATTTGGAGACAAGAAGAAATGAACCGTCAATGTTTTTGGTCTTTCATTTGTTTTCTTCCAAGAACCATATTTTTGGATCCTTTTGACTGGCGTTGTTCTCACTGTGGGAGGTCTTGGTAGTTGATAGTTACAAACCGCTCAGATGTTGCAGGCAGAAAGATATCCCAAGATCTGGGAATTGTTTCAGGAAGCATAGCACCTTCAAGGTTTATCGTTCGTGACATTATGGCGACAATACGAAACATGATTGGACGTGAGATGAAAGAGTACACAGAAATGATGGATTCAGCTAGGGAGATTGCCATAGAGAGAATGATAAAGAATGCCGAAAATATAGATGCTGATGCAATTGTTAATGTGAGATTTTCAGGCTCTTCAGCTTCTGCAAAATCTTCTGAGATCATGGCTTATGGAACTGCAGTGAGGTTGGAATTATGAAAATCCAATATGGTTTAACATTTGGAATTTTTGGGGGTTATATCCCTTAATGTACATTCAGTTTTTTGTTCTTACAATGCTTTGGATGGGAATTGTTTTTGGAACACTTGAGATAGAGTCAGGAGAACGATTCCTAAACTATGACAATCCTTTGGAAGGATACGTCCATGAGGAATCATATGTGCCGGAAGTTATAATGAAGGCTCTGATTATTGTCGGAACAAAGTTTGTATTCCTTGGAACCGTAATAGCTGGTTGGGTTTATCCGTTTGGCATACCTGTCGCAGTAGTCATTTCAATAATGAGTATATTGAGATTGGAGTGGGTTCTTTATCCGTTTTTATTCATCTATGTTTTGAGGGATGAAAGGAGGTGTAAAAATGGGTAGATTAACTATAGTATTAAGAGATGATTTGGAAAAGAAATTGAGGAATATTCAGGCAAATGAGATTCGTAAAACTCAGGGAACAGTAAGTTTCTCAAAGGTAATCAACGATACGCTTGACAAGGCACTTTGATTACTTCTTTTTCTTTTTCTTGTCAGGCACGTCAATGGTTCTGTAATATCCTTTTCTTGAGGAGCCTTTGACGTAAATTTTCTTCTTCATGCCTGTTAATCGTGTACATGAAATAAAAAGTTTAAACATAATGTTATTTTTACCAAAGCAATGAGGGATTTTGAACATGAAGCGTTGGTTGAGGCTAATGCCCTGACTGAGCAACAGTATAACAATTTTCTTGACGCCGTGGAAACCATTCCTAGTATGAGGTCTCCTGTCGAAGGGAAAATTGTCAGACTAGCATTCGAGTTAATGGAAGACTCTGGAGTAAGAATCAAGGAACTACTGCATATCAAAAAGGAGGATATTGATTTTCGAACCAGGATTCTTACAATTACAAATCCAAAGTCAGAAAAACAATGTAAATGTTCAAAATGGAAATATAAAGACATGTACACGAGACAGCGTGTCTTGGTATCAGCGGACATACTCTGTCCAAAATGTAAGGGAAAAGGCAAGTGGAAAAAACCACAAAGGACGACAGTAACTCCTAGAATAATACCCAAACTGTATGAGTATTGTCAGACCTTGCAAGATGATGACTATCTGTTTCCAACAACACGACAGTCATTCTGGACTTGGGGTAAGGCTGCTGGAATCAAGGCAGAAATTAACATCTTTCAACAGAAGGAAGAAAGAAGGATTGAGGGTATCTTCCTTCATCTTTTCAGAGCCTTGTGTTCAAAGCGTATGGTCAGGGACGCAAAAGAGGACAACTACACTGATCAGTTAATCCAACTAAAACTGAGACATTCATTTCAGGCAGTAATGGATAGATATACTAAAATGGATATCAATTATCTAATAGGTTGGGAGAGGGATTATTATGGGGATAAAGAGAAGACTGATTAATCTAAACACTTGGTTCTACATTCTAATTTTAGTTGGAATACTATTCATGCTTTGGGTGACATTTAGTCTTCCAAATGCCAACGGAATAACAAGGGCTGAATACGATACGCTTGAAAATTCACTTGAGCAACATCAGACACAACTTGAAGATATTGAGACAACAATAACAAACAAAAGGACGATAATATCTGATCAGGAAAAAAAGGTTGAATCAATGAAGGACATCTTACGTGACCTTAAACGAGACAGTGACGGGACATGGGAAAAACAGCTTGAGATAATTGAATATGAAAATGATTTTGCAAATGAAGAGCAAGTTTTGAAAAACGAAAAAGCAAACCTGTTATCGTTATTAGATCAAAAATCAGAATACTTGATACAGATTAAGAATCTTGAAGAAGAACTACAGTATGCAGAGATTGACGCACCCCCATCTCTTGATCATTTTGAAAAGAAGATAGGAATTGTACTGTCAAAGACATGTCTTACTATGATACAAAATAACATTGATTCAACATGTCCCACTTACAAGGATTTGATTACATTGGATTCTTCGGATACTAATGTTTCTGGAAAATTTACCACAGATGAAAATGGATTCTTTCATAGGTCAGAGCCAACAATACAAAATTCCTGGAGGTTGTATGACTTTGATGAAGAGATAAGAGTATTTGTTGACCCGCCTCAAGGCATGACTGAAAGAATAAAGACCATAACATTACATCCCAATTTTGATACATATCTTCTCAGAGAAGACTTGAGTGAGGGTGACTATGCAAGTGAATCAATATTTGCACGGGTGATATATCATGACAGATATATTGACAAATGCCAACAAGCCACAATCAATGCTGATAAATGGGAATTATTACTAGCAGACACGGTTCATTTTATGAGAAACCAATGTGACCGAGATCACACATCATTCCAAGAAAGAGAAATAGTTAACGCAACAAAGACTGAGATTGATATCACATCAAGTCCTAATTGGGAATACCAACAATGGCTTGAAGAGGTATCAAACTTTTGTATTTTTAAGTTCAAACAATGCTAATGCCTGAAACATTTTGTTAATTTCCCTAGGGTCCTCAGTATCAATATGGTTTAGAATCCACTTGTAGTTTATGGTATTGTAGATTTTGTTTTTTGGATTCAATAATATTTTCTTTATCTCATCTTTGTTCTTGAGATACATCTTCCTGGTGTCAAGAACGAATCCTAGTTTCTTTGTATGTTGCTTTAGTCCTATTCTTTTTGATATGTTTCTAAGATGAAGTTTGCCGAGGTTCTTTGAGACCTTCTCGTGTACAGGAAGATGAAGTGCATACTTGGTTAGTGCTGGGTCACAAAAGGGGTAAAATGATTCTATGTTAAAGTATCTGTCAATGCTTGCGTTTGTCCTGCTATAATCATAAAGAAATTTCCCGTTATAATCTGCTAACATTATTTGATTTGTAGTCTCAAGGTAATTCTTAAAGTAAGGATTAATCAATCGCTCGATTGCCTTCCAACTGAATCTGTGTTTGAAGAACTTGTTTTGATCATCAACCCAATCGTTTTTCTGTGCCCTTAGATACGACTGAACTTTAGTAAAACCCTGATTGATAAGCGAGTTAAACTGTCTGTATCTGAACACATACCCTCCAAAGATTTCATCAGCGCCGTCACCATTTACAATAATACTGCCGTACTTCTTTGAGATAAGCCTTGTGTAATATGGATACACATTCCACCTTGCTTCACCCGCAACCTTGACCATTAAAGGAATCTCTTTTACAATATCTGGAAAGTTTAGTTTGACATGATCTGCGTCAAATTGGGAAGCAACTTTGGCAGCAATTTTCTCCTCAGTTTTAATACCACTCATTGTCAATGCAGTAATTCTTTTCGTGGGAAATATGTCCCTGATTAGTGCCAAAAGCAATGTGGAGTCCACCCCGCTAGACAGTGAGACACAGATGTTTTTGTGGGGTCTAAGTTTAAGATGAATGATATCCCTTAACATCTCTTCAACTTTTTTTCCTTCAGGGTCAGAGTAAATTGGGATAAAATCCCTTGGGGCTTTTCGTTCAACCCCCCTGACAGTTGGGTCATATCTTAACGTGAAAAGATTCATCAGATTACTCAAGGATTTCCCTCCAGATGTTTAGATGGAGTTTGGCTACCTTGACGGGGTCATGGGTTTTTTTGACCCATTCCCTATTCTTTCTTCCATGATCTAATCTAGTGGTTTTATCCAAAAGAGTTACAAGGTAATTGTAGATATCACTTTCACTTTGAACTGAAGGTGTTGGAGGCAATTCACCAAAACATTGTTTGATTCTTTCTTCATTGTAATAGATAAGGACGGGTGCCTCACATGCCCACGCTTCAGGTGTAAGTGTGCCCCAGGAGCCGAGAATAAATTGGTCAGCGACAACATCAACGGCACTAAACATTTTGATAAGTGTTGGTTTTGGCATTGGAGGCAACCAGCATACATTGTCCAAGATACCCAAAGTCTTGACCAAATGAAGCGAGCGTTGAAAGTCATCACTCCAAGCCACAGTGTATAATCTTGACTTTGGGTGAAACTGTACCAATTTGGCAAACGCTCTAAATAATCTGTCATTGCCCTTGATATCCCAAACATGTCGTGAAGGCAAAAATACGTTAAAGAACTCTTTATCAATAAACGGAATATCAACATCAACTTTTCTATAATGATCAGTTGGTATTGCAAAGGGTGAAAAGTCAAGTCTCTTTGGCTTGAAGGTTGGAAGTGTCTCGGCAATTCTAAACGTGTCAGGGTTTGTAAGTATGACACCGTCAGCCTTATTGTATCCAGCCTCACCCCATCTGTCAACTCGGTTTCTCCTATATTCAAAGTGTCTAATCCAGCCACCATCATACGCAATGTGTGGGATACGTGCATACCGTGAAACAATTGTAAATGGAACCTGTATCTCGGCAAAGTCATAAGCGTTAATCATCTTGAGAATTTTCATTGATTCGATTAGTCTTGATAACAATGTCCTAGGAAGCATTGTAAGATTCATTGTAAAATTAAATTCCTTAATCCATTCTGGAGGCTCCTTCTTTATCATTGGTTTACGATTTAGTTTGTATGGATCAATATGCTCGTCAAACTCTTCGGTTTCCCATTCGGGTGCGGACATACCAAAGTCAGCGTTATTGACTCCGAGTGTGACATTAACACCCATATCGTATAACGGTTTGGCTATGTTATAGCCGTCATTAGCCATATTGCCTAGAATTAGAATATTCTTATCCAAAGAGTTCCACCATCTCATCTATTCCTTGAGAGGGTGTATATTTAGGACTGTATCCGTATAACTCGGATGCTTTCTTGTATGACAGTTTCATACTTTTCAAATCCCCCTTTAATGCGTCAGTAAAAATTGGTGCTTGAGTATATCCTGTCTTTTCCTTTAGGATGTCAAAAACCTCGTTAACACTTGTTTCGGTAGTAGTAGAAAGTATTGCGACGTCGGCATTCTCAACCTTTGAGTTCATTGCCTTGATGACACCTTGGACTGCGTCCCGAACATATGTCAGGTCACGAGTTTGATTGCCATCACCGTTGATGTAAACTTTCTCATGGTTTTTCATTCGTTTAAGGAAGGTTGCAACAAGTGGTCTCCAGTTGATTTTCTCATTAACCACCTGACGATATCCGTAGATAGTTGCGAACCTCACGTTGGCGCATTTTACATCATAAACATCATGATACATTTTACAATAGTGCTCACACACCAACTTGTCAGCGTCGTACGGTGTGGTTGGTCTGTCAGGATAATTCTCATCAATCGGGGTATGCAAGTCCATTGACCCTGCTATTCCAGAGTTGGAAGTAAAAACAACTTTTGCCCCGCTTTCTTTTGCGGACTCTAATACGTTAATCATACCCTTACAGTTGACTTCAATATCTTTTCGTGGGTCTTCAAAACTAAATGACCTTGGAACTGTAGCTAGGTGAAATATTCCGTCACAGTCAGGAATGTTTGAAGTTACAATGTTTTGCTTTCTTATCTCAACATCAATTCCTTTTAGATTATCAAGTGAGCCGTTTGAAAAATCATCAATTACTATAACCTCATGACCTTCGTTGGCAAGCCTGTCAACTAGATACGATCCTACAAATCCAGCACCTCCAGTTACTACATACTTCATAAGATATTCCTCGAATCTTCTCCGTCTATCAACCTAGATAATACTTTCTGACACTCTGTCGCTCGCTCTGCTAATTCCTTTTTCTTTTGGGGGTCTGTCTCAATCAGTATCCCCTTCATAACATCAATCATCTCGATTTGAATCTTATAGAGTAATTCATCTTTTGACTTTTGAACCAAAAGAAACATGTAAGGATTATTTTCTGTCTGGACCTTCGCCTCCGTTCCAAACTGTCTAGCCCAATGCTTCCGTCCAATCAATATTGCAATCAATGGCATTGCAATAACCATGATTAGAGCAAATGGAATAAAGTCAATATTGCCACTTATTTCTGGAGCAAGACCATAAAGAATAAGGATAAAGTTGGAACCCCCAAAGATGAAGATAAGATATGTAGAGTACCCTGTTCTAAGATACAACCATGCTCGCTTGATTAATTCTCTATTCATCTGATCTCAACTCATAAACAAATACCGTATAAGCATATTCCTTATCCTCATACCAACTAGGTGAGGCATAAACCAATCCCTCCCTGTCTGACTTTTCAAACACTGGATAATAGTTTGGATTTTCCTGAACGTTGACAATCTCACCTTCAGGCGAAACAAAGCCGACGTGGTCAAATGGGAATGTATATGCTAGGAATGTTTCTGAAAAGAACTTGCCTGTAGGTTTATTGTTTCGCTCCATCATTCCTTCAGAGTCGGCAAGTTCTGATATCCAATATGACTTTGATTCATCACCCCCACCTTGTAGGACAAAATAATCATTGACTTTGGCATACGATACAACTGTCAAAAAATAATCACCTTCCATTGCGATTAGTTTTTCTCTTCCTTCAGATGGCGTGGACATAAGTGCCCTAGCAGTCTCTTCAATCTTTGTAGTTAACAGAGTAGAGTTATCACTTGTTGAGGCCCGCTCACCCAAGGTTTGAATCCAATAACCATAGTCCCACCATGACACAATCACCGAATCTTCAGGGGTGTTGGTTTTAATCCAATCCATAGTGTCAAGCCAATCAGTTTGAACCGTGTTGTATGCAGTTGCACCCGTCAAAATCAACGGTGGAAAATTACCAGCGTTAACCCATTCAATTCCTGGGGCAAACATTGTAAATAGAATTAGAATCACAAACACAGGAAGGAATCTGATTTGGAGTGGACGCTTCATCTGAGTCAACATCATGGCGACTCCTATTCCAGCCATAATAACCAATCCAAGTGAGGTATAAACACCCAGCCTTACAAATGCAATTCCCATGTAAACTGAGATACCCGTTATGATAAAGGTGAACACTTTTGTCTCCATTGGTAGTTTGGTCTTGCGAATGATAAAGTATCCTCCTACCAAGGCAAGCCCGAATAACAAACTATGCAATGCAAAAAACGTTCCAAGGTTAAGCCCGCCATGCTCGGCGACAGAGTCAACCATAATATTGTCAGAGCTTAAAGTTGGATTTATGGCATTAAGATACCTGTGAGATGGAAGTGTGATAACATCATTTCCATAACTCAGTATGAATGGGGTTGCGACAATTAACCCAGCCAAAACAAGCGCCTTGACTTTGTTTGACTTTGCGATATATGCTATTACATTAAACCCAAAGGCTCCTAACAATCCAATGTTAATCAGTGAGAATATAGGAAGTCTTTCAAACCCTAATGATGTTATGAAGACTGACGCAAAGATTAGTCCTGAAATTATGATATGATGTCTTCTATTTTCGATAAACGGAATGGCAGTCAGGAATAAAACTGTGATAAGGACAAAGAACTGAGCGCCACCCCATGCGGACATACCCAATGTTAGCATGACACCACCTAGGACTGAAGAAATTATTCCGTACTTGTGACGGTGTTTGACGGCAAGTATTATCAGCCATAATGCGACTAGACCAAACAGGATACCTAACGGCTCTGACTTGAACCAGCCTGCCACACCTCTTAAAGTAATTGGAACCGCTATTGCAAAAAAGAAGGCTGAGAATAATCCTGGAAGATAACCAGCAAGACTTCTTACCAATCCAAAGACTACAATTACTGAAATACCCCCTATGATTAATGGAAAATAAATTACATATTCATAAAGACTTTGTACAAAATATTGTCCAAAATAGTCATAAGTAACTGCTGCAGTAACGTGTAACATTATTTGCGCTGACCATGAAATAGTTCTTCCTTCAGGATACCAACTCATATCATCATGCCAGTTGATATAACTTTCATATCCGTTGTCAAGAAGATATTGGGTGGCACGGTAATTGAAAAAAGGGTCAAACTCGTGCAACTCCATTCCATACTGCATAGGCTGTGCCCTGATTAGGACTGAAGTTGTAACTGCTAATGCTAGTATTCCTATGATTAGGATTAGTCTAGTATTCAATTACCTTACCTTCCTTTGAAGAATCCAAAGCAATTGAGGCAATGGCACTTACGTCAACTGCCTGACGAGGAGTGACTAACGGCTCGGTGTTGGTTTCAACTGCCTTTAGGAAGGATTCAATTTCATTTCTTAACGGTTCTTGGAATTTTACCTTGGGGGTAACTGAATTATCTTTTGTGTGAATTGTAATTTGTTGAGTCAGAAAATTTCCTGTGACAACACCGTTAACAAACGTTGCCGTAAAATTTCTAATCTTACTTGGGGTAATCCAGTTAGAAGTTATTACTGCGACACCGTTCTCATATTCAAGATGAATAATAGCATGGTCTTCGTGCTCATGTTTGTATTTTCCAGCATGAGCAAATATTCTTTTTGGGGCATTACCGAAAAGAAAGTTGGCAGTATCAATGTCATGAACTGACGTGTCATGGATTATTCCAACGTCCTTAATATGCACGGTTTGATTCTCCCTGTGAAACTCTACCTGTAAAAGTTCACCGAGTTCCTTTGTGTCTATGATCTTCTTGACTTGTTGGACGGCTGGATTGAATCGCTCAATGTAACCGCATGACAGTTTGACCCCTCTTACCTTGGCTAGTTTAATCAAAGCCTCGCCTTCTATTGGGTCATAGACCATAGGCTTTTCAACAAATACATTTTTCCCTGCATTGAGACACATGCTTGCTATATCAAAATGAGTGACAGTAGGGGTACAGATGAACACAGTATCAAAGTTCTCAACCCTGAATGCCTCATCAAGTGTCTTGTAAACAAAGACCCCTTTGTGAAACTTTGTTATTCTTTCACTGACTTCATCAGAAGGATCGCATACACCGACTAGGACACCTAACTCGTCTAAAACTCTAGTGTGATTTTTACCCCAACCACCAGCGCCAATCTGAAGAACTCTCATTCGTACTTTTCACTTGCGTCTTTGATCAGTCTGGATATTATGGTTGAATCAACCAACTCCAGATTTGGCAAAACACAATGACCCCCTATTGGCTTTTCGTCGTTATACATTATTGGTCTGTTTCCAAGTTTTGCGTGAATCTCTTCGGCAAAACTCCAATCAACTTCGACAGGAACCAATCTAGGATAAGCGATAAGCCAGCCGTAATATTCAGTATCAACATAATGTTTTGTATTTTCCAAGACGGTACTGTCAGGTACATTTCTCGTCTTTTCAAAACGTTTCTCAAACTCAGCGTTGACTGGACCTGAATAGTATTTCGTATAATAATGAAGGTCTTCGAACATTCTTGCGTGGACACCTCTGACAGGTGAATATATGACATTCAACTTTCTTGACGTGCCAGGAGAAACCGTACTGTGAATTACAATTTTTCCAAGTTGAGAATACATTCTAACCACGTCAGCAAACTTGGCTGGGTCAGTAAATGGAATGCAGATATGGACAAAGTCATAATGGTCTTGCTTTAGTTTTGTAGGTGTCTTGACATCAAACCCGTCAACTGGAATACCACGCTCTTTTAGAATCTCGTAAATTGGAGCGCCTATTTCACCTAGCCCTACTACTAAGTCCATTATTGATTCAATAATTTTGAACTATTTAACCAATTCGTTTGACGTCAGGTCTCACTCGACGTCGTTCTTTTTTACGTAATCTTTGTTTGCAACACGGACAAAATACCCCGTCCCACTTGAAGAAACATTCACAGGACGTGCACCGTGAGAATCCCCTATCATACATCTTGCCACCGCCAAACGTACGTCTGTCTGGAAATGAACTACAACGTCCGGTACACATTCCACCCATTATAATGACCCCTGAACCTTTTTTTCAACGGTACAAATTGTGTCGTTATGATGACCACCATGACAAACAATTAAAATTCGTTCAATTTCAAACCCTCTTGTTTTTCCAATACCACAACTATTCCAACCAAATGAAATTACCTTGCCACCTGGTTTTACTATCCATGCAATAACATCTTTAAGATCACTCCAATACCTTTGAGACTCTCTTTGTGTTAATGCACGCCCCAATCCCTTATACATTTCCTGAAGTTGTCTCAAAGAGTATGGGGGATCAAATACAAGTTGGTTCACAGTATTCCAAGTATGTTTTGAAAGAGATTCCAAAGCGTCTTCTTTGTATGGAAATGGAAACGGATCAATGGTATGGGGTTTCCAATCTTTTCCTAATTCCTGAACTAATAATTTGTTAATTGGTTTTATTTCAAATGTCTTATGATTAGGCATTGCCCATTCTCTTTCTACAATCAAATTTTTACCCCCTCAAAAAATCTTTTACCTATTATGGCTGGTACTGCATACAAACTAACTACTTTCATTTTAATTTGAACTCCAAATAATGTGTCAGCCCCCGTCCCATATTGGATTGTACTTTGTCAAAGACATCATTGACAAGGACAAAGTTTGTCATCTTTTCAATAAGGTCCTTTGGTTTGGTGCAGCCTCCAGCCTCAGTAATTTTATAGAATAATTTACCATTAGGTTTCAAACACCTAGCAAACTCTTTGTTGGTCTTATCAATAAACTCAAACCAATCCTCTTCCTTTTTCCAGAACCCATACCTATCAAACATGCCAGGTGAGGTTCTACCTGACAGTCTTCGTTTATACTGCATATCTATTGGCTCTGAGTCTCGGTATAAGTGAGGTGGATCACAATAAATTTCGTCAAAATGATTGTCAGGAAATTTCAAATCAGTGGCACTCATGACAATATCAGGACGGACTTTGCTTCTGACATCAATCCTAACAGTTGCGTGTTTGGGCCACTTTCTTTTGTAACTACAAGTAGAATCAAGAATCATCTTGCCTTTTCCATCAAGTGATGATTGTATCAAAAGAATACCTCCAGTGGTTTAGCGTCTAGTTTTTCGTCATTGCCCCAAGTGTCCCAGCCGTGTATCTTTGTTCTAGCGAAAAGTTCAATCCTTGGCAAGTCACCACATAACTGAACAATCTTCTCACGTATAGCATCAGGTTTCTTTGAATGTTTTTCTATAGTTGAAACATGTACGCTTGATACCTTGTTTGATATTATTTTCGGCTTTCCTTTTACTGCTATCAAACACACCTCACAATTTGATTTAGTATAGTGACCAATTCCAAAAAAATATCCTTGGTCTTTATTCTTTTTTATCCACGAAAATCCAAGTGTTTTATACTCAAATCCCCACACTTTAATTACTTCTAATGCTTGAGGCAAATTTGGAAATGTTGCCCACATAAATAAAATACAATTTTCATCTGCAATATCATTAACAGGCATATTCATTATATCATCAAGTTTCATAGTATCATAATGATATGAAGCAGACCCCGCATTCTTATTGGCTCTGAATTTTCTAAACACTTTATTTCCATACTCCCAAGGAGGATCTGCATAGATAATATTGTATTTTTTATCCGTCGGAAAAGCTACGATATTCGTCAATTTTTCTTCTCCTTTTTGACTAGCTCTAAAAGCTCTACGATTTTGTCTTTGTATAAATCTCCAAAATCACTTTTCTCGGTAATACTCAACAAAGAAAGTATAGAGCTTTTAGAGCTTTCCTCACAAAAAGCTCTAAAAAAGTTTGCCAATTCTTGATTCAGATTCGAAGCAAAAGGGGTGGTTTCTTTGCTTGCTATTTCGTCCTCTTTCATGATACGAAATCCGGCGTACGCATAAACTTGTCTTGCGTCTTCACCATTTCCAATTCTAGTTTTTGTTGGAGTGTTGCCAGCAATCTCATCAAAGATTCCAGCAAATTTTTTCTTATCTTTGATAGGATATGATTTACTATTTGCAAAATGAATCCAAGCATTCCACACATCATTTTGGTCTTCCCTGAATGCCCCCTTTTCACATCTCGTCTCAAAGAACTCCTTGATTCTATTTCCATGAAGGTTCCAAGTATCCCTGACGGTTTGAAGATTAATTGGGTGATGAATGTTTTGATTATTCCAAATCCAAGTTGCGTTCTTTAACAAAAATGTAATCAGTCCTGACAGTTCGGATTCACTTGCAGTCCTAGCCATAATGTCTTTTTCTTGGGACTCTGTAAATCTAAACTTCTTTTCTATTCTAATGATATGGGTTCTTTCATAAATTGCCTCAGCGTCATCAGAGGACCCAATCTCATATAGATTGTTAGCCATAAACATCATGCGAGCCATAGGTCTGAATGTGGTGTTATGTTCGTAGATTCCCCTTGCCGTAAATCTGTCCTGAGTAATCCACCTTTTCAGGACGTCAATGTTTTGGATTGACTCGTCAGACATATCCTGATCAATGTTAAGGAATGCAAAGGCTACATCTTTTTGAGTTGTCAGGTCAGATGATATTCTATGTATGGTTGCGTCAGTGACATTGTCCTCGCCAAAGACCATACTTGCTAAGAAACAAAGTTGAGACTTGCCGGTTCCTGGTTGACCTACACCTCCAAACTGAAAGTCAATACCCGTGTATGGGTGAAGTGCCGTACTTAGAGAATCATAGAATGACTGTCTGTCTCTTTCATCAGAAATAATCTGAGAAACCACCTTGTCAACCTCGGTGAATCTTGCCTCTTCGTTATACTCATGAGGTATTTGGTTTAGAATAATATAGTCAGGATTAAACTTGTCTTCAAATACCCCCCTCTTTATGTCATAAACACCATTCAAAAGACATTTTCTATGGACGTCTTTTTCGATATCCTTCCATGTGATAATATCACATGAATCCTCAATCATTCTTACAATCTCGTTAATGTTTGCGTTGGTTGATTTTATCAAAAGCTTTCTAGCGTTTCTTCTGATTAGTGCTTCTGCATTCTTTTCATAGAATTGATCATTGAAGAAAAGCAGATTACCGTTAAGTTCTATTCTTTTGATATGAAATCGTCCCATGATATAGTAGGCGACTTCAGTCAATTGTTTCTCATCAAAGATGACCTCTTCTTTTCTCAGGCCCACATTGAATGATACTGACTTAATCAGATTGAATGTCTCAGGGTCAGACCATGCGATATCAATCAATGCAGATAACTCGGCTACAATACCATAGACCTTACTCCATTTTTTCAATGCGTCAAGAATCTTTATCTTTGAAACAATATGTCCGCTAGTTACCATAAGTTTTACCATTTCAGGCACTTGGTACTCGGCGCTGTTATCACCAAGTCCCGTGTCAAACATGGCGTCAAGTTTTTCTCTATTAGCCCTAGCAATTTCATACTCCATTTCTTCAGGACTTGGAGGCGTTGCCCTATCATCAACCCTGACTCCGTCCTTTAGACTTGGCTCTCGATAACCGTGATTATCCTCGGCGCAGAGGCAAGTCTCAGGATTGAGACACTCATCATGTTTGTCGCCTAAGCAAGACTTACAGTTGAGTTTCATGGTTGATCCCTACCTATAAAAGTCAGAAAATATAATGTCAATCAGAATCCTCCTGAGTCGCATCATGGATGGTTTTATCGACCATAGTTGGTGAGCGAAGGTTAGCGCCTTCCTCACCCAATTTAACCATATACTCAATCATTAAAGCCTCAATAACTTTTGATCTTGTTTGTGACGGAACTATGTCGTTAAAATTCTCTAATACGACAACATTAATGGAATAGTTTTGAATCGCTTTCATCTTAGTTAGGTAAGAAAAGTTATCTTAATAAATTCTTTGGTGAAATTTACCATCTGGAAGGTTGAATTTTGTTGATACAATCTGAACACATGTTTCCTAATTCCTGATCATTTTTTCTTTTGCATACTGCGCAAAACTCAATCAAGTTTGTCACAGCTCATGCAGATCGGTTCGCCAGTTTTTTCAGAAACAATTACTGTCTTATTTGACTCGTGACATTTGTTACAAAGTCCCTTCATGGTCTATTCCCTCGTTGTGAATATACATCCATTCTTAGCATGATACATTCTTTCATATCCTTTGATTAATAACTTTCCACAATTATGACAAAGATACCACATGTCTAATCCTCCTGGGCATAAATTTCATGTCCTTTATGCGTATATAGAAACTGAATGACTTCCTTGGTGTCAGGGGTCTCAATCTCATCACCGCATTTCTTACAGTATAATATCTCACTCATCTTCTTTCAGCCCCACAATAACAGCAAGGATAAACCGTGATTGCTTGCTTGCATTTGTAGCAAGTCAATCCACGGTAAGCCCAATTAATCCAACTCAATAGTCAATCATCCCCCTCATAGTTCCAGCACCACATTCAGCGCCACACATTGTGGATTCAATTTCATTGACATTCTTCATTTCTGGATTATCTTTGAAGAACTCATCTATTTGCTTTTGGTCATCAAGGTCAGTCATGTATGGTGAGTTGCCCCATTTAGGATATCTCTTTGCGTGCCAGGTGCCGAATCTTTTGACACCATCCTCAAGCCATTCGATATAGTCAGCAAGGTTAGGATCCAATTTTCTAATCATAGCCTTCTCACCTCCTTGGGCAAAGGAACCACAAAGACATTCACCGCTTGTACCAAGTCCCGTCCTGTATGCTGGAGAAATCTTCAGTCCGTGAGTATGCACGTACTCATAGGTTTCTTCAGTTGTCTTGTAAAAGAATGGACATGCAAACCACATGGCCCCATCACTTTGAATTGGGTATGGGTAATTGCCCATTCTTCTGACACTTTCGAATTTTCTTACGCCTGACATTAGACAATGGTTTTTCCTATCCATAGTTAGCGCAAAGTCCCTCATGGTTTTGTATTTCAGTTTGCCCATGATTAGCCTATGAAATCCCGGTCCGGGAAACCCATACTGCAAAACATGGCTTGCGTATGTGAACTTTGGATTTGGTTCAATGACGTATAACTTGTAGCCAAGTCTTTTACATTCATCAACTAGAAAATCAGATGTCATCTTCAATCCAATATTGGTCTTGATATGAACGACACCGCCAAAGTTGTCAGGATAGTTCTCGGCGATATAATGAGTCATGGACATAGAGTCCTTGCCTCCAGATGAGAGGCATAGGAAGTTAGTCCTTCCATGCTTGTTGATTATATCGTCGATAACAGCCTCAGTTGTCTCACCACTTGGAGGGTAAAACCTCAATGAGCCTGACTTTATTATCTTCTTGTTTCTTGAGACGAATGGTTTCTCACCGAACAAACCTGTTTGTTTTGCGTCGGCTTTGTTTTCCTTAACCATTTATTATCGCCTCCAGATCAAGTATGCTTTTCTTTGCCTTTTCGATTCCTTTTTCATATCTCACAATCCTTCTTTTCATATGTGCTATACTTATTCTCATACCGTTTACTTTGTTTCGGCACTTGGTTGAACAATATACACCATTCTTTCTATGTCCGATGTATTCTGTTTTACAACATTTGCATACCCGCTCATATGATATTCTTGGACGTCTCTTCTTGTTTGCCTTTTCGTACCTAGCCCTTTGGGCTGCATTCTTACATTCAATCTTTCCACAGATACGTTGGTTAGGATGTGTCTGCTCAAACTCTTTTTTACACATGATACATTTGATGGTCCATACTTGGAAGGTCATTTCGGATACTCCCTTACAAATACAGTCCACTTGCCGTTTGCTTTCTTTGGTTTGTTTGTGACATTAAAGACCAATACCTTTGCCTTGTGTCTTAGCAAGAAGAATCTGATATGCTCTTCCTTTGCCCAAACGTTTGTCTTCATCTGTAGGAAATAACATTCACCTTTTCCCCATGCTATTCCGTCAAAGAGATTCCAAAGGTCAGTTGCTAGGTAGTTGCCGTGCTGAGTAAACACGTAGTCATGTCTAACAGAGTGGGGCTTGAACCAAATATCATCAAACCCATTTTCCAACAACCACTCACGAACGAGTTTGTTGGAGGCTCTCATGCGTGCTCTATTGTGCATAGTGCTCCTCCATATGTTCGCCGATATGATGGACTGTCCTTTTGCAAAGAAGACACCAATTGTTCTCCTTCCTTGAGGCAAAGGATTTCATGGGGGACAATCCCCCATGAAGTTAAACTGCCAGGTAGCCATCTGACCTTGTAGGTAAGAACCGACAAGCTTCAATTTACCTCCTCCCCATGAAAAATTATTTTATGGAAGAGGTATTTTGTAAGGACTCCAGAGTCCTCAAAAAATTCCATGTTACAAAGTTCACAGTTCATTATGATCCTCCCTTACGTGTCTCTCAACGTCATGTATGATAACCGTTTTGCCACAGGTCTTGCATACATACGTCTCACACTTGTCGCATTTGTGATTAGGATCTGTCATGGTTTACCTCCATAGTTTTAGAAAAAATAGGTGGGGTAATGTCCCCTTTCATTACCCAGTATTGATAAGGACTCAAAACACTTCCTCACATTCTGCCTTTAGGCTAACAACCAAGTCCCTAGATAGAATCTTCTCAAGTGCTTCGTAAAACTCCTCTTCAAGTAGTTCAGGATCGTTCATTATGCAATCTTCTCCTGTCCTTCAATTTTCTTGAATACATAATGAGTTTTTCCTTTCAAGCTTGCTTTTCTGGAAATTTCGTCAGCCGTAAATGGAATCTTTTCGATCATAGTTCTGATCTTGTTTCCATCTTCGTTAACGTCTTTGATAACAGATTCGTCGCCAAAGAATTTTTTGATTTCCACTGGACTAGCAAAAAATCTGCTAACATCTCCAGTTACTTTTTCTTCGTCTTGTTTGTATTCGCATTTGAATACTTCATCTGTCTCTACGATTACCATTTGGTCGCCTGCCTTTGTTATGAACTTGTCAATATGATTGACAGTAAAAGGCTTCTCTGCGATTTCCTGAATGCCTGCTGTAGGCTTTCGCTCGAATGATTGATTCTCAATCGTATAATCGCTTGGGTTTTTCACGCTCAGTCTTCTTTCACCTCCTCTGATTTATCATCAGCCAAAATCAAATCAATGGCTCTGATTGCGCCTTGGGTAAATGGAACTTGTTCCCCCTGGGCTTGTGCCAAAGATTCTAGTAATTCGGTTCTTATGGTCTTGATTTGCTCTTCTGTCTTCAAAGTGGTTTAACCTCAACTTTCATGACCTTTGATTGTCCTAGCATTTCTAAAACCTTTTCGTATGCTCGAAGAGTACCTCTAACGTATGCAATCTCTTCAGTTGTGTTTGCACGTATTGGATCGTTATCAAGTTTGCCGTATTGAATTTCAATCTCAGAGGCAATTGCCTTTGTAATTTGACCTATTGTTAGGAGCGCCATCATGCGTTCATCTCCTTGTCAAGAACGTATGAAATAAAATTTGGAACTGATTTAAACTCAAGTTTGTCTGGATTTTTTTCTCGCAGTCCCTCAACGTATTTCTCAACCTTTGCTCTTTGTGTCTTTGTTATGTGGACACTTGTTAAGTTATTTTTCATGATTCATTAGTGAATCATG
>Ga0099850_1000312_pt1 | contig 21560 bp, 27 predicted proteins | sample CB_VirMetaG_5_FD_79182 | JGI IMG/M metagenome (GOLD analysis project Ga0099850, IMG submission 79182) | Freshwater to marine saline gradient viral communities from Chesapeake Bay - CB_1508_1D Viral MetaG | ecosystem: Environmental > Aquatic > Marine > Coastal | place: USA: Chesapeake Bay... | reverse complement strand
CGAGGCGTGCGGCATGACCTGGGAGAACCTCGATGGCGAGGGCTACGAGGTGACGCACCAGATGGTCCGCAACGGCTCCCTCGAGGCTCCGAAGGACGATTCCCACGGCTACGTGGTCCTCTCACCCCGGACCCTTGAGGCCGTCGAAACGTACCACGTCACCTGGAAGCAGGAGAACTGGGTGCCCAACCACCCGAAGAAGGGGCTGATCTGGCTGCACGAAGGCGACAGGCCGGTGATGCACTGGGTGGCCCTCCAGCGGCACAACAAGGCCCTGAAGGCGGCGAAGCTGGCCCCGCGCCGGTTCCACGACCTGCGACACACCACCGCCTCACTCATGGCCAACGACGGCGCGACGAGCCTGCAAGTCTCCCGGCAGCTGCGGCACTCCGACCCGTCCATCACGCAGAAGGTCTACTCGCACCTGTTCGAGGAGCAGAGGCGTGGGGGGCTGCGATTGGATAACAGGATCGGATAACGGTTGGATAACAACGAGCCCAGAGCGTGCAGCCAGAGCCGAGGGAATCCCGCTCCTACAGAGCCTCTGTGATCCGAGGTGAGCCTTGCCGTCCTACATCATGCAGATTTGCAGGTGTGCACCTATACCCCCATAGGGCCGCAACGACTTACAGCGGCGATACCTGCACAGTAGATAACGATTAGATAACAGCGGATGACCGACACCGACCAGCACTACCTCGCCGCCGACATGCGCCGGTGCCTCGAAGAGGGCTCGCCAGAGACAGGGAACCGTACCGGCTCGGGACGTGCGGAGGTGGCTGAAGGTGCTGGCCGACCCTCCGATTGCTCACCGTCCTGAGCAGAATTACTCAGTCCCTCGTAGCCACCTCGCCTTGATCGACCGCGCACAGACCCCCGTCGATGGGACAGGATAGCACCGCCAGGTCGCCGCACTGGTTCAGGTGGTTGAGGATGCCTTCGCGGGCGACGATCTGCTCCACGGTGGCCTGAGCCCGCTTCTCACCATACATCCGCGTCAGGGCGACGGCGATCTCTCCGTGGGTCAGAGGCAGGGGCTTGGCGGCTTGCACGCCGTTCACAGTTCGGGCTCCTCCTCCTCGTCTTCTTCTTCCTCGGGTTCCTCGTCGACCCACTCAAGGCCGTTGAGCATGGCGATCACCTCGCGGGTGACATCCGGCCCGCCCTCGGCGGCGATGGCGACACAGATCGCGGCGATCTCGTCGTCCGAACTCTGCCCGATCTCCTGCAGCACCGCCTCGAGGTCGACGGTGCTGACGATTCGCAGCGTGCGGGTCGTGACGACGCTCATGCCGCCTCCCCGTAGTTCCAGTGCTTCCGTAGGTCTGCCGCCATCTGCGCGGCGTAGTCCTGCCCCTCAAGGATGCTCCCGTGCAGCACACAGCGCCCGTCCTGAATGTGGACGGTGTCGATGGATCGAAAGGGGCTGTCGGGCTCGTAGTAGATGACGCCGACGCCGTTCTGCCAGTTGTGGGTCGGAGAGTTGCCCGGGATGGGGCCGGGGATCAGCACGCCACACCCGAAAGACGCCGCGGTGTAGTAGGCCGGCCCGTCAAACTCGTGGGACGTTCTCGTGGCGCTCTCAACCCGGTGGATGTGCCCGTAGCCCTCCGAGTGCGCCTTGCCCTCCGCGAGCGTCTTGCCGGTCGTGCTGCCGCTCTTGGCCCCGACCTCGTTGCCGTGCCGCAGAGCAAGCCACCGATTCAGCCAGACCTTGCCTTTCGGGTAGTCCTCGTGCTCGGTGATCTTGAGTCGGTGCAGGCCGAGCAGGTTCGTCAGGCTCAACACCTCCGGCGCGTCGGGCGGCTGGTTGGCCGGGCGGATCTTGTAGAGGCTGATCGTGTGCGAGATGACGGCCTTGCGGATGCGATCGTCGTGGTTGCCCGGCAGGAAGTCGATCTCTGCCTCGGGGGCCGCGGCGCGGATCTGGCTGAGAATCCACCCTGCCTCGTAGAGCGTCGGCTGGAAGGTGTGATAGAACTCCGGCGAGCAGAGGTATTTGTCGCTGAAGTCGGGCAGGTCCAGAAGGTCGCCCAGAATCACCACCCGATGCGGGCGCACCTGGCGGATCGTCTGCAGGTAGACATCCACCACCCGCCTGTCGTGAAACGGGTTGTGCACGCCCGACCCGAAGTCTCGAGCGAACCCTACGTGGATGTCGGGGACGACGACGCACCGCCGCATCCCGTCGGCCTTCAGGGGCTTCGTCTTGTGAGGCTTGACGTTGATGTGCGCCGGCTGAAGAGGCGGGATCTCGGTGACGATCGCACGGGCCACCTTGCGGACGAGCTTGGCCTTTACCTGATACAGCGGCATGGCGACGAGCTGCTGCGACTCGCTGTCGCCCACCTTCGCGCCGACCTCCCAGACGTTGGCCGTCCACGACTCGACGTGCCACTCCTCGGGGTCGATGTTGCAGGCCTGCAGCAGATCGTCGAGGCTGCGCGGCTCTCGGTCGATGACCGTAGCCAGTTGCGCGGTGTTGCCGTCCTCGCTGTAACTGCGCTCTGGTTGCGGGCCGGGCTTCTTCGGCGGCTCCTTCAGGCCATCGGGTCGGTTGGCTCCCGGCTTCCTCGGTGGGACGAGCGGCTTTCCTGATTCGTCGAAGGTCCGGCGCAGCATCTTCAGGCACGATCCGACAGTTCCCTTTTTCAAGCCGGTGTCTCGGGCGATGTCGCCCTGCCCCCACTCCTGACCTCGGGCCATGCCCTTCCAGTAGGAGTCATAGGTGGCTCGCTGGCTGGGGGTCAGGGTGTCGAGGATCATGGGGGCCTCTCTACGCTCGGCGCCTCTCTGCCAGCATCTCCTCCAGCCTGTCCATCGCTGACTTCGTGGCCTTCGAACTGGCCTCCGTCGCCTCGATCAGCCGTACGTAGTTCTCCTCACGGAACTTGGTGTTCTTCGCCACCTGACCGTTGAGCGTGTCGAGTCGGACGTTGACGGCGTCGACCTTGGCGTCGAGGCCCTGCAGGTGGCCGATGATCTTGCCGACCATGTCCCGCAGCCACCAGGTCAGCTTCACTGCGCCGACGAAGGCGGCCACCGCAGCACCGACGAAGACGACGCCACCGCCGATCCAGAAGGCCAACTCCGCTCCGTGTGCCTGGAAGATGCTCACACCAGCCACCCCAGGGGCTCCACGAACAGCAGCAGCACCGCCGACAGGATCATCAGCCCGCCGCACGCCTTCACGGCCAGCCAGGTCTCTTCGGCTTCCGTCAGCATCGCTCTACGCCATGACGCGGTGCACCATCGCCGTCAGAGCCCCCTGAAGGGCCACCAGCATCTCCACGTCGTCGCGGAAATCGAATACGGCGGCGATGGCAAGGGACACGAAGGTGATCATCGCAGTGTAGCTCTCGCGCCGGTTCGTGCGCGACCGCTTGGCGGTATGGATCTGTTCCTGCGTCATCGCTTCGCCTGCGTCCGCTTGTCCCACGTCCGCGCCCCGGTGTAGCCCAGATACCCCACACCGAAGAGGGTCCACATCTCCGTCGGGATCGCAGAGAGCCATGCCTGCATGCCGTCGGCCACCGCCACCGCCGTCGACGGAGAGATGGCCGAGCAGATGCCCATCGGCACCGCGGCGAGGATCATGGCGTACATCACGTAGAGGAAGGAAGGCCGGGCCCGGGAGGTCCACGGGTCCTTCGACTGCGCCTCCATGACGATCGCCGACATGCGGACCTCGAGGTCCTTCAGCGCCCCATCCTGCTCCATGCGGCGCAGTTCCATCTTCTGCCGGTCGCGCTCGGCCTGATCGGGCACGACGCGGTCAATGATCTTGCCGCCGATCTCGAGCAGTTCCGTCACCATCTCACGCGATCCTCAGCCATGTGAACAGCTGCCAGTACCACGTCTCTCGCATCGCCTCCCTCAGCGTCAGTCCCTTGGGGATCTTGCTCAGAGGCCAGATCGTGCCCCAGATCAGCACCGCGGCCAGCCACCATCCCCACGACAGGCCCCAGGCACACCAGCCGGCGAACAGCACGGCCAACCTCTGGACCCCGCTGCAGGCGTGGTAGAAGTCCGAGATGGGCAGGCCCCGGTACAGAGGCTCCCTTGCCCACCCTGCGTCTCGGAGGGAGTGGGTGAAGGCCTTGCCCGTCTCGTGCAGGGCGAGGATGCCGAGGACGGCCAGCTCCATCATCGAACGAACCACATTTCCACGGAATCACTCACGTCGAACATCTTGAGCCACCGGGGGTGTGTTGTCTGGCCGCTGAGGATCTGAATCTGCCCAAGCATCCCGATCAGATTCCACTCGGGTCGGTTCTCTCTCGGCGTGTAGTCTGCGTCTGGATCGTAGGACGGGTTGAGCTTGCGGACGCTTTCAGTGCCTTCCGTCGCGCCCTCGGGAGGGGTCCAGCCTTCGGGCATGTCGCGCTCGTAGACGCTGATGTCCTCCTTGCCGTCGCTCCACGACCACACTGTGATGTCCTCGCGCTCGTAGACGCCCCATTCGTCGGTTAGGTACTTGTCGGTCCAGTGATTCCACGCAGTGTTGCCGACGACGGCAGAGTTCTTGTTGTCCTCTTTGGGGCGGACGACGCCGATGATGTCATCCGCGTCGTCCGTGACCGCGTCGAACTCGCGCACCTTGCCACCGTCGAGGACGACCGTCGCGCCCACCGTGAGCGCCGTACCTGTTGTCGATTCGAGGAACTCCTGATAGTCGGCTCCTGAACCGTTCCACGCGCCATCTGCGTAGGCCTGCCCGTCTCCTCGAAGATTGAACTCCAGATCGCCACCGTTCCCCGAATAGCCGTAGAGCAAAGCCCATGCAGAGTTCGCGGATCGCGCCGACTGAATTGATCCGACAGTTGTTGCGATGGATGAGTTCGTGTTCTGCAGGTTGTAGACGATGGCACTGGTCGAGTTCCGCTGCACGTCGATCTTTGCAGTGGTCGACGTGGCGCCAACCAGCAGCCTTTGCGAGTCGTCAAGACGCATTCCCTCTGATCCGCCCGTTGACCATGCGACCAAGTTTGCACCTGGAAACCACATCCCCGTGTCGAGATCACCGTCGCGGGTGACAGAAGGAGTGCCCACGGCTCCCGCGTCGTGAGTCACTGTCGTATGCTTCCCTGTGCCCGTCGATACGTCAAAGTTGTGCTCAACGTCGGCGAGGGTCTGTAGGTACTCGACGTTCTCGACGAGGTCGTCGTAGTCCGTCTCCTTCGTGGCATCGCCTACCGCCACGTCGAGAGAAGAGTTCCATGCCATGCGTCAGCCGTCCTTGCGCTTCATGTGTGACAGGATCTCCAGTTCCCGGTGCCGTGCCCTCCACCTCGACCGCTCGGCCAGTAACCGGCGCCGGCGAGCCAGAGCCGCGAGTCGGCGCTTCTGAGTGCCGTCTTCGTTCTCGGCCTTAGCTTCTATCTCCTCAGCCTCTGCGTCGTACACCTCAGCCCGGCACAGGTCCTCCTCGCGGGCGAACATCAGCTCGCCTACATCTCGACGGGCAGATAGGATGGCCAGGGCCGTCTGTGGGTCCAGAGTCGAGGCCGGCACAATGTCGTCGAGGTTCACCGCGGCGGGGTCGAAAGGCTCGTCGAGGACAGTCAGTTCGTCAGCCATCAGAACCACACCGATCCAGTAGACCCGGAGTCACCCGCGTCTGCGCGTCCATTCGCATCCGTCCAGAACCCCTGGGACACCTTCTGTAGGGCCGTCGCACTGCCCCACGCCGGGGCAGAGGCCGAAGACCACCGCCCAGGAGACAGGCGGGTGACATCCCAACACGTCGCCGTGGCTTCCTTGCGGAGCAGGTCGAGAGAGATCGTCCGAATCTGGAAGGCCGTGCCGTCGTACTTGTCGTGCTCGAGGTCGATCTGATCGGTCGGGCCAAGAGTCAGGGCCTCGGGGTCGAGACGCATCGTGGCGATCTCCGGCTCCTGCACGAAGCCGTAGAGTTCACGGTTCGCCCGGGCCTGCGCCCCGTTGCCGATGTAGAGCCACTTGAACTGAAGGCGGCGCCGCTTCGTCGTGCCCAGGTTGGCGATCGACCCCGAGTCGGACTTGGTGTAGGTCGTCGTGTAGGCGGCGTTGGCGGGGTCGTAGCGGTAGTCGGCGACCACCTCGTTGACGAAGATCCGCTCCGGGTCGCGCTGGACCCTGAACTCCTTCGTCGCGTCTCCCCGCTCGCGGATGTTGGCCGAGGTCAGCGTGGTCGCTGAACCGGTCGTGTCGACCACCCGGTAGACGGGCTTGTACTTGCCGCTCTCGATGGTGATGTCGGCGAACCCCTCCACGAGGATGTCGCGGATGAGGTCGTCGCTGCTGATCTCCGTGCCGATCCAGCGCCTGCCGTAGTCGTTGGTCCCGAGTTCCGCCTCCCACGCAGAGAAGGCCGTGGAGTCGATGTTGCCCGAGGCCACGGAGAGGTGGGTTTGCAGGAGGTCGTCGAGGATGTCGGGCAGGGACTGCAGGAGCGTCCCCGAGGTGGTGCCGTCGTCCGTGGCGCCCTGGACGTTGGCCGTGATCGTGTCGGTCGTCGGGTCGTAGGTCGTGGTCGAGGAGATGGTGAACTCCCCGTTCGCCGCGTCCATCGTGCAGTTGCCGGTGATGGCCGAGCCATTCTTGTAGACCGCCTCGATCTCCTTCAGGGCGTGATCGGCCACCTTGAACTTGCCGCCCGTCCCCGCGGTGGTGTCGATGCAGTAGCAGGGCACCGTCTCCCCCCCGCCTGCGGTGGTGCGGAAGTCGCCGTAGACGAGCGGAATCGCCTTGTATTGCGACTTCGCCTCCATGTTGGCGTAGGTGGCCGGGTCGAGGCGGTTTGCCGGCAGGGCCTTGGCGTCCTTGCTCCGCAGGTCGTCCACGGAGACCCGCAGGGAGGTCGCGTCCCACGAGATACCCCCGGGGAACCTCACGACCCCCGTGAACACCGTCTCGTAGTCGCCGATCGTCGTGCCCTGCCCTGCCTTGATCGTCACCGTGCGGTTGCCCCACTCCTCCGAGTCGGTGGAATCGCGCACGGAGTGGTCCGCGTCCCGCAGTGTCACCGTCAGTGACGGAGAGACGAGCCGCGGGTCGAGGATCTGCCCGGTGGACAACAGCAGGGCCGGGATGGAGCTGATGCGGCCCTCGTAGGCCACCCCGTTGCTCATGGCCAGGTCCGTCTCGGCGTAGTACACCGTGCCCCCGTCGAGGGCGACCTCCATGAGGATGTGCCAGGAGGCCTGTGTCTGTGAGGAGTCGAAGGCCATCTACCGGGTCTTCTCTTCCCACACGAGGGAGGCGATCGAGTAGTTGTTGACGAACTGGTGCGCCAAGCCGAGGGGCGTCTTCAGGTAGGCGTAGGCCGTGTCCTTCGACGGGCGGGTGGCCGGGGTCCACGAGATCATGGCGGGCTTCTCCTGCCCGATGCGCTCGAAGATGGCGTCCCACTTGTCCGTCTCGGCCTGGCCGATGATCTCGAAGCTTGTGCGGATGCGCCGGAAGCGAGACAGGGAAGACTTGATCGGCACCTCGCCGGGATTGTCGGCCCCCTCGGAGGGGTCCAGCACCTCGACACGGAAGTCGTCGCTCATGTCGCGGGTAGTCTCGTAGTACGTCCCGAACATGATGCGCCCGATCTGGATGTAGCCGTCCGGGTTCGTCGGGTCGTCGATCGTGACCCGCCAGTAGCGCAGGGTGTCCGAAGTGAAGAAGTGCCCGATGCGCGGGATGACGACGCCGTCGCTGTTCGTGGCGACCGTCAGGCTCTCGTCGACGGTGGGCGAGGTCCACACGTCCGTCGCATTGCCCTCGAACGTCACCGTCGCCGATGAGGTCAGGTTGTGGTTGAAGATCCCGATGCAGTTTACCGCCCGGGACACAATCAGATCCCACTTGATCCACTCGAGCGTGTCCGTGTCCGTACGCCAGACCTTGCCGATGCGGTTGTCGACGGCGTTGTCGTCGGTGTTGCTGCTCCCATCGCTGCTGGAAGAGATCGTCGCCGAGGACAGGTCCGAAGCCGGGTTGTAGAGGATGCGGAACGCCATGTCAGACCCTCGGCGGGTTCACGACCCCGCTGCCGTAGACGACCGGCAGGCCGCGCTCTGAGACATCGAGCAGCCCCTGCCGCACGCGCTCGACCAGTCTCTCCGCCGCTGCGTCGACGCTGTTGGCGTCCAGTGCGTTGATCGTGATCGAGAAGTGATTGGCCACGCCACCCCCTCCCCTCCCGCCGCCGACGTAGTCCGACCCGCCCGGCGTGATGTCCACCCGCTCAGGCCCCGCCTCACCGGCAAGGATCGCCGTAGGCTGGGTCAGAGTGCCGTGGAAGCCCTTGGCGGCGACGATGTCGAAGAAGCCGGACAGGTACTGTCGCGCTCCTTGGTCAGATCCACCAGAAGCGAGGAAGTTGAGGATGTTGTTGCCCTGCGCCGTGCCCTTCGGAGCCCCCAGAGAATCGAGGTAGGACGACAGGAACGACCCGCCGGCGGCGAAGGCATCGAGGCCGGTGGAGAGAGATAGACGTGGACGCGGGGCGGGTCCCACGGGCTTACCGGCGGGGGCAACAGGTCCGGTCGGGTTGCCAGAGTCGTCGGTGCCGATGCTGATGGTGCCCGTACCGCCGCCTCCGAGGGAGGACGCGCTGCCGAAGAACACCGAGGCCGGATCGAAACCGATGGCCGAGAGAACGTTGCTGATCTCGCTCTGCGAGCTTCGCGGAGAGGACAGGAGCGCCCGAAACCCTGCATTCCTCACCGGGGCGTCATCCCCGCGGGCGACAGCCTGATTGTTCACCGCCACCGATTGCAGGAAGTCGACGAAGTCCTCTGCCTGTTCCCTGGTCGTGCCAAACTCCACGCGGGTCAGATCGCGGATCGCGTTCTGCACCTGGTTGTTGTTGACGAACTCGGCTGCACGGCTTCCCCGGATTCCCTCAACGCCCCCGATACGCTCGAAGTACCCAACGAGGCCCCCGAAGGCCCGAACGTCTGTAAGGAAGCTCTGCGCCTCCTTGTTATCAGTGATGCCGAAGAGGTTGTCGATCGCGTCTCCGAGGACGGGGATGTTGCTGCCAAGGGCCGCAGTGATGGAGCCGATGACAGAACCCACAGGACCGGCCAGTGCCCCGCCGAGGGCTCCGCCGATGCCGGCAGCCTTCGCCGTGATCTCGTCCCCGATCAGCGTGCCGATTCCAAGCCCGAAGGCGCCGCCCATCACCGCGTCAGAGAAGGTGCCGGCCAGTTCGCGCCCGATGCCGCCGCCGATGTCGCCGTCGATGCCGAACTTGCCGGCGAAGTTCACGTTGTCGAAGCCCGAGAGCATGGTTTTCCCGATGCCCTGACCGGCGGCGACAAGGTCTTCACGGAAGCCCCCCGTTAGATCGCCCAGCTTGTTGATGATGCCGTCGGCAAGGCGGTCGCTCGCGCGCACGATCATGCCGCCGGCCAGCGTATAGCCGAAGGTGCCGGCGGCGTTCTTCAGGTCGCCCTCGAGAACGTAATCGGTCAGCCCTGCGGCGAGGGCCACCTTGAGTCCCTGCTTCGTCTCGCCCTTCTCGCCGAGGAAGGCGAAGGCGGCGAAGTCACCCGCGTCGGCGAACGTCTCGTCGACAAGCGGCTGGTCTTTCTCGACCGTGGTCTGGATCGTGTCGAGGTATGCCTTCGCGCCCGATTCGCCGGCCTTCGAGAAGGCGCGCGTCGAGTTCGACAAGGCGCGCGACCGGGTCGTAGCGGTCGAAGTAACAGTCGTTACGCCGAGGTCGTCGAGCGTCGTGTCGGCGCTCTGATTGAGGGTCGAGAAGTTGCTGCCGGGCGTGAAAAGGCCCCCCTGTCGCACGCGGAAGAAGCCGCCATCCGCTCCACGTCGGAATGTTGCCGTCCCAGGGGCGAACGGGCGCGGCCCGTCCTGAAACCCAAGCCCCGCCCCTGCGATGCCGCGCGAGTTCTCGAGTGCCTTGTTGAGCCCCGACAGTATGCCGGCGACCGCGTTCGCTGCCGATGTCATCGACGGCATGACGTCGTCGGCGAGAGTGCTTGAAAGACCGTCGAACGCCGAGGACAGGTTCGTCACCGCGTCCTCGTATGCCTCGGCCTGCTTGGCGATCTGCTCCGTGACCGTCAGGCCCATGCGGTCGGCCTGCTGCTGCAGGCGCTCGATGCCTGCAGCGCCTTGCTCCATCGTCTGAACGAGGGCCACGCCTTCGGAGTCGAACAGGCGCATAGCGAGCCGCACGCGGTCGCCCTGGTTGCCCACGCGGGCGATCTGGTCGGCTATGCGCTTGAACTGATCCTCGGGACGCTGCCGGTTCAACTCCTGCGCCGAGAGCCCGAGTTCTTTCAGGGCATCGCGTGCCTCTCCGGTCCCCGATGCCGCCTCGGCGATTCTGCGCGTCATCCGCTGCAGGCCCATCGTCAACGTCTCGAAGGACACGCCCGACCGCTCGGCCACGAAGCGCAGTTGCGACAGCGCCTCCGTCGAGGCACCGAGCCGCGTCGACAGTTTGGCGATCTCGTCGTTCTGCCGCGCGACCTCCGCTACCATTCGCTGCACGCCAAGGGCAGCAGCGGCAATCGCTGTACCGAACACGCCGAGGGCGACCCGCGCCTTGCCGGCGTGGAAGGCAATGCCTCCACGTTCTCCGAAGGCGCTCTCCGACTTCGAGCGAATGTTGTCGAGCCCGCGAGACGCACCCCGGTCCTTGAGGGTCGCCTCGATCTGAACTCGCTGTCTCAGGTCAGCCATGCTTGCGCGCTTCTTCGCTCAGTTCTGCGTGGATGGCGGGCAACTCGGCCTCGCATATCTGGAAGCCTTGCACCAGCCGATACGGGAGCCGAAGCATGTCGTCGAAGGACAGGTGCCGGTTGTAGATCCAGCCGGCCATGCCGGGCGTGCGTTGATATGCGAGGCAGAACAGTGCATGTATGCGTCGACTGAGGTCGGTGATCTCGGGACCTGGGCACCCTTTGCGCGCCCATGTCCCGACCTTTACGACCCGCTCGCCTCCTTCTTTGTGCTGGCACTCTTTCGGGGTGCGCCCTCCTCGACACCCGTCGCAGAGTCGGTCTTGTTGCTGCTGGCTCCATCGGAGGGCGAGTCGGAGTTTCCCGCCTGCTCCTCCGTCAGCGTCGACACGCGGTCGATCTCGCCGTATACCTCGAGGGCCAATTCCCAGGCGTTGACCGACAGCCGCGTCCAGACCTCGACCGGGTCGGTGACGGGCTCGCCATCGAAGGTGAAGTTCCGCAGGTCCGTCGTGCAGGTGATGAGCAGCCGTAGCCGCCGCAGCGTGGACGGTGTCGCGCCTCGCAGGACGCCCCGTGCGCGCTCGCTGGCGGCGAGATCATCGCGCCAGGCGTAGATGTCCTCGGAGTCGCCCGACTGCAGCACGTCGGCTGCTGTAGGCGGCAGAATGACCAGCGACAGCCGCTCGCCCTCGGGCAAGTCGCGGTTGTCGTTCCATTTCGGTGTGTAGCTGATACGGCTGATGCCGCCGAGTTCCATAGTCTTTCTCCTTCGGGCGAAGTAGGTCGGGCGGGGCGGGTGACGGTGAAAGGAGGAAAGCCCGTCACCCCGTGGAGCGGCCCAAGTCTCGCCCCGCCCTGTCGGCCTTTTGTGCTACAAGTAGGTCACCGTAACCTCGTCCTCCGTGGCGCTGGTCGTGCTGGTCAGGGCGACGAAAGACAGCGACATCTCGATCAGCCCGGTGCCGCCGCTGATCGGCGAGGCGGCGAGTTCGGCCTTCGGACACTCGATGCGACAGATGCTGCCCGAGGTCGTGCCGATGTTGAGCTGGATGTCCTGCGCCGTGGCGTTGGCTGCTTCGCCGCGCAGGAAGGCGTAGTTGCCGTTGTCCTCGATGAGGAAGGAGAAGTTGCCCGTCACCGAACGACGCTGCGGCAGCGTCACCGCTGTCGGTGTCGCCGTGCCGAAGTCGCGGGCGTAGAGATCGATGCCCGTAGCCATCGACAGCGACCCCGACACATGGCTGATCGTGCTCGAGCCGCCATCGAAGGACAGCGACCCCGCCGTGCCATAGAGCGGATCGCCGGCCAGGGTGGCCGAGGGCAGGTAGGGGAAGACGGCGTCGTTGTCCGACCACGTCGAGGATGCGATAGTCAGATCGTTGCCCGACACGGCGGTGATCTGCGTGGCCGTCGTGGCGAAACTGTCGGTGGCGATGACGCCGTACTTGCCGAAGAAGTTGCCGTCGTCCACCGTCAGCGTCGTGGCCGATGCGCCGGCCCCGTTAGCCGCGTCCGTGCCGGCCCACAGCATGTCCTTCGCCGTGCCCGAAAAGGACACCGTCGAGAACGAATCGCCCGACCAGTTGAACGTCACGTTCTGGACGACCGCGCCGTAGACGCCCTCCTGGATGCCCTCGAGTTGCCGGTAGAGCGATAGCGACAAGGCGCTCGGATCTTTCAGCGGCGCGTAGACATCCGACGTGCTTGGGTTGTTCGTGTAGCTGCCGAAGGCGTGCTTGAGCAGCAGGTGGTAGTCGGGCGGCGTACCGGCAGTGCCGCTCGGGCGGTTGACCATCGACAGCGACCAGGAGGCCGACTTGCGCCCCGTCACCGTCTCCTGCAGCGACCGCGTGGCGCGCGTCTCGGGCACCTCGGGCCGGTCGTAGTTCGGCGTGATCGTGAAGTCCGTGATGCGGAAGGCGTCGGTGCCAGCCGGCACCACGGCGGTACCGTAGGTCGACTCAGCAACGCCGAAGGCGACCTGTTCCTCTCCATACTGAAATGCCATCGCTTGAGTCTCCTACGTGGAAACGAGGACGAGAAAGGACATCTCTGCCCGTTTCTCGATCTGAGCCCCCGAGGCGTCGAGTTCGCTATACGCGACCCCTTCGAGGGCGAGGTAGTCGGCGTGGTTGACGCTGCTGACTGTCAACCGCCGCTTTGCTTCCAGCGTTTCGATGATGCCGCGCACGGCGCGCTGGATTTTCACCGTGAGCAGTTCTTCGGGGGCATAGTCCGTCGTGCGGTCGTTGCCCCGCAGCAGGAGTTCGGCGACGATCCGATGCTGGTAGATCGCCTCCTGTTCGCCGCGCTCCTGATCCCACTCTGTTTCCGCCGCCGCGATGGTCAGGGCCGGGATGTTGCTGACCTGGTGCCTCTCCTGGGGGGCGAGCCAGACCTTGGCGATGTCGTCCAGCACCTCCGCGCCCGTGGCGCCGTACTCCGTATCGAGGCTGTCGAGTTTCGCCGGCAGATCAGCCTCGATGATGGACTTCATGGCCCCTACGGCGTCCTCGGGGTTGATCGTGCCGGCCATCTACTGCCCGAGCTTCTTCGGTAGCGCCTCGGCCACCGTCTCGGCCATGCGCTCGGCCACCCTCCGGGTCACCACGAACAGGGGCCGTGCCGGCATGCGCCCGGTGCCCTTCTGGTGGTATCCGGCCACCGGGTAGTCCGTCCCCACTGTCAGAGTGCGGCCTCCGGCGCTCACCTGGTTGTGGAAGTCGCGGGAATACTCGTCCGTCATCGACCGCACCGTCCTGCCCGTGACTACCAGCAGAGGGCGAGAGGGATACCGGCGACTCTTCCATGAGCGGTAGGTCGGCGAGAGGGCCTTGTAGTCCCCGTGCTGTCCTTCCTTGATCTGCCGGGCGGCTTCGCGGGTGACGTAGGTCACCACCCGCTCGCGAGCGTCGGTAAGCAGGAACGGACGGCGCAGGCGATCCGCGTAGATCCCGAGATCGCGCTCAAGGGCGTCGTCTCCGGTGATCGTGATGCGGAGGGCGTCAGCCACCGATGGCCTTCACCGTGTCGTAGTAGCGCGGCCCGTACTCCCCCAGGGCTCGCAGGTCGACGGCGCCGACGATGTTGGCCCACTTCGCCGCCATGTAGGCCCGCTTGCTGTCGAAGTCCTCACAGATGGCCAGCGCCTCGCGCACGGCCTCCGCCGCCTTCTCAATGCGCTCCACATCCCCGCTGTCGACGCGGGTGATGTGGCCGCCGTCAGGGCGGACCGTGCCGACGAGATCGCCGGGAGTGCAGAAGACCTGCGGGGCCTCTACCACCGGGGCAGGGATCTCTTCGGGCGTCTCTTCTCGCACGGATGCCTTCTTCTTCGCCATGTCAGGCCCTTATCAGTTTCGCGGAACCGAGAGTGCGCGACCCCTGCAAGCGGTCGGCGCCGAGCAGGACGATCGCACCCGTCTTGATGGCGTCGAACAGCCGGTCTCTCTCGGTCGTCAGGGGGTCGATGATGGCCGCGTCCGCATCGGGCCCGTAGGCGGCCCGCACGGTCATCACCGCCGCACCGAGGGCGTTGAGTCGCTTCAGGACGTTGGCCGCACCGGAGCCGCTGGTGAACGTCACCGTCGTGCCCGCGGCGACATCCTGCTCGAGCATGGGCGACAGGCGCACGCCGACATCCCCGTCGCCGTCCACCTCTGCCCACTCGAGCACGCCGTATCTCTGCGCGTGGCCGGCGAACGTCAGGAAGTCGCCCGGCCTCACGACGCCGGTCAGCGTCCCACCGGAGCCCTGCAGGCGGACGCTCATATCGCCAGTGTAGGCCGCCTGCTCGGTGACGATGCTGCCTGCCGAGACGGCCAGAGAGCCCCCGGCCTGGCTGACCGGGTGCACGTAGTTGGCACCGACCAGCATCCCGCCCATCTCGCCGAAGTACTGCGTGATGAACCCCTCGACCTCAGTGGTGGAGGGGTCCGAGTTGGCGTCGATGGTGAGGCTCTGCAGAAGGGCCGCCACGTCAGTAGCGGCGCAGTAGCCGTCCGTGGACAGGGTGATGGTCACCCGATCTTCTCCACCTCAGCGGGGGTGCCGAGATGGCGAGGGGCAGAGCGCACGGGCTTGCGCTTCGTCTTGCCCGGCTCCTTATGCTTCTCTCCGTCGAAGTCAGAGGCGTTGATCCTGATGATCTGACCGTCACGCACCCGCTCGACGGTGCGGGTGGCGCACTGTGTGGAATCCTGCGGCATTGGGCCTCGCCTTGGTTGGTGGTGGCAGGGAGGCGGGGCGACCGAAGTCGCCCCGCCCTACAGGGAACCGCTACCGCTACCCGGCGATGCGCGTGCCGTACTCTCGACGGATCGTGTCCGTGCCGAACAGGATGTCGAGGTAGAACGTGGTCTGGTAGTGCTGCTCCTTGGCGATCACGCGGATCGGGATACCCGTCACCGGGTCCGTCACCGTGAACTGGTTGCTCTGGTCGCCGAGCAGGGACGCCGGGCGGGCGAAGGCGATGCCCATGGCGTCCGGGTGGAAGACGACGTTGTCGACCCAGTCCGTCAGGCCCGAAGCCCCGCCGAAGAAGGTCACGGCGGCGTTGTCGGCCCACGCGACCTTCGCTGCGGGCGCGAAGGACACCGTCACGGCGTTGGTGGCAGCCGTGGCGTCGGCGGTAACGACATACTGCTGCGTGTCACCGGCCACCGTGAAGATCGCGCCCTTCTTGATCGTGCCCGTCAGGCTGGTCTCGTCCATCGGCACCGACGTATCGCCGATGGCGACAGAGGCGTTGTTGACCAGAGCGGCACCGTCGGTACCGTCGCTCAGCGTGCCAGGATCGAAGGTGTCGACAGCGTGGTCAGCGAAGACCCGCGTGCCGAGCACGCGCCCGACCTCGCCCGACATGATGCTGTCGGCGGAGCCACGGCGATCGGCGTCGGTCAACTGCGCCAGCTGCAGGAGGTTCTCCTCGGCGTCGTGGTCGATCACCGCCGTGTAGTCCCCACGGGGGGCCAACTGCGTCTTCAGCAGCTTGCGGGCGGCGATCAGATCGTTCGCGTTGGAGCCGAAGGGCGTGGTCCCGGCAGTACCGGAGATCGAGTAGAAGTCGACCGAAAGCGCCTGGATCTTGTCGTTCACGTCGTTGGCGAGCGAACGGAAGGCCTCGGACATCTGCAGGGGCACGTAGTCGCCCTGCATGACCTGCGTGGCTTCTTGGTCGGTCAGGTGGAAGAAGGTCTTCCGGTGCTGGTCGATGGTCAGCGTCACGCTGTCCACCGTGTGATCGACGTTCGACGGGTCGGTCGGCCCCGGCGTGACATCGGTGACGGCCTGGGAGGCCGACTTCGGGATCGTCAGGACGTTGCCCTTCTGGGCGTCGGAACCGACGAGACCGGTGTAGTCACGGACGAGCCGAGGAAGAACTGCAGCCTCGCGCAGAGCCGGAAGGCCCCGGGCGATCAGCTTGGGAATGATAGGCGTGAGGGTATTAGCCACGACGGTCTACTCCTTGCCGCGTAGAGGGTCAGACTTGTGAGCCGTGGTGCATCGCCTCGGGCGACGGGCGCGACCCCTCGGGGGTCCCATCCGACACGGACTGCTTTGCGATTTCGGCTCGCCGTCAGCCCCTCGGGGGCAAGGAGCGCGTCACCTCGGGCGAGGCGCTCCCACATCGTGGCGAGAACTACATGTTGTGTAGCATACCGGGAGAACCACAGTATGTCAACGTTTTTCTGTGGTTCTCCCGATGTGTGTATCCTACTCTGCTTCGACCTCGATCTTGCCGGCGAGAATGTCCTTCTCGTAGGTCGCCCAGTTCTTCTCTGCCTCGGCCTTGCTGATCTTCCGGGCCGGGCCTCCGGTCCCCCCGTCGCCAGGCGCCCCGTCTCCCGTGCTGGGCTTGAGCCAGAACGTCTCGGCCTGCAGGGTCGAGCGCACGTACTCCTCTGGGGTCATCCGCTGGCCGGGGTTCTCCTCGGAGAGGCGCGGCTTGCCGCCGTCCCCGGCGACGAAAGGCTGCCCCTCATCATCGAAGGCGAAGGCGCCAGAGTGGACTTGGCTGAAGCGATTGAGGGCCGTGTCCTGCACACCGTTGGCGGCGCCGAGCTTACCGAGGGTGTCGGACAGGGACGCCGTGCGGGCCTGCTGGCGGGCCTGCGCCGCGGACTCGTCGGCCTTGCGAGCCCTCTCCTCGAGGGCTGCGATGCGCTCTGCTTCCGTCTGCTTCACCGTCTCCACCTCCTTCTCCTTGCCCTGCAACTGATCGCGCAGCTGCTCCATCGCCGTCTTCTGCTCCGCGAGGCTCTCGGTCAACTGCGTGACCTGCGAGTGCAGTGCCCGGTTGTTCTCCCGGAACTCGTCGATCCGGTCGTCGCCCTCCACGTCGAGGACGAACTTGCCGTCCTTCTCGGTGTAGAGCTTCGCGGTGGTCTCGTCGACACCGTCCAGGCTGTCGAGGGTGCGCTTCAGGGCCATGTGTCCTGCTCCTACGTGTGCCGGGCGCGGAGCTGCGCCACGGTGAGCGGGCGTCCGCTCTGGTCTACGAGATCCTGCACCGCGATATCGCCCTTCCTCCACAACTCGAACTTGCCCGGGCCAAGCAATTCGCGTTGCTCGTCTTCCGACATGGAGTCGAGCAACTGAGAGAACGTCCTGCCTCGTACGGGCGAGGACTGCCGGTCGATCGGGATCAGGGTGGTGCGGCATCCGATATGCCACGGGGGCGGCCCCGGGAAAGTGCTGTCTGTCGCTCCGACTCCCTTGCCGGTGGACAGAGACCACACACGCCCCGCCCGAGCCTGGCAGATGGGAGAGGTGCGCGAATCGAGCGGGTTGATGGCCTGCACCATCGACACCACATCCGCGTTGACCCGGTAGGTCTCGAATCGGGCCGCGTTCGAGGCCCCGGCGACAGCGGTCTGCAGGGTGGCCGTCGCGTAGCGCTCGAAGGGGCGAAAGGCCCCGTTGCCGTAGCGCAGGTCGCGGTCGCCGCGCACCGAGCGCACCATGTCGGAGGTCGACGCATCGGCGACCACAGCCTGCCTCAGTCTCTTCTCTACTTCATCGCGCACCCCCCTTTCCTGTCGGTTCCAGTGGTCGGAAGATGTGGCTCCGTCGAGCAGGAGCTTGTCGGCGATCTCCTCGGCCTGCGTGGGAGTCAGCGTGCGCGTCAGCGGCAAGCCGGCTCGCCCCGCTGCTGCCTTCACGGCCTTGCTCTCTTCCTCGATCAGGTCGGTTTGCAGGCGCACCGTGCGACGGGCCAGTGCCCGGTAGACGCGACGGGACTCTCCCCGCAGACGGGCCAGCACCCGCGTCACACGGTTGAAGCGATCCCCGCGGCGAGCGGGGTCTGCCGGGTCCACCTCCCTGATGATCGCCAGGGCGATCTTCTCGAGGTCTCGCAGTTCCCTCAGGGCACGCCGAGATTCAGAGGCCTGCACGCGAGCCATGGTCAAGTCGCGTGCCGTCAGGCGCTCCTCCATGCGCTCAGGAGCGGGCATCTGCGTAGTACCACCTCTTGAGGAACCGCCGACAGCGCTTCTCGTTGGCGTAGGGGTTCGATCTGATCCCCTGCCCTCTCCACCACATCACGAAGCGGCGCCAGAGTGACGGCTTGGGCATCATCTCATCGAGAAGCTTCTGCTCCGCCGCGGCGATACGGGCCGCCCGGCGAATCTCCTTGGCTCTGGCTCCTCTCACGACGCAACGACTCCGACGCGGATCTGGCTGGCTACTTCCTCGGGTTCTTCCTTCACCTCGAGCGAGAGGCCAGCAGCCGTGTAGATGATGGCCCTTGCCCAAGGCTTCTCAGCACGTACCGCCCGCGTGCTGGCACACACGGCGACCACTTGACCGGGATCGACGAACACTGCGCCGTCTGCGTCTGTAGCCTCAATCACGTCTCATCCCCTTACTCAGCCACTTCAGCGCCGGCAGAACCGTGATGAGCCGTCGGTCCTCGAAGAGGTAGACGAAGGCCCCATGAACCCGGATCTGATTTGCGGTCTCTTCCTTCAGGTAGAGACGGTCGAGGTATCGGCGAGCCCGTCCCCGGGCGTCGCGGTGGCACTGGCCCTCCTGCAGGGCACGGTCCGCCATGCGCTGCATGGCTCTCTTCGGCAGCCCGACGCGTTCCTTCAGGCGTCGCCGGGCGTGATCTGTGATGAATGCGGGCACGCTTGCCCCTCACTTCTGCGGCCTCGCCAGCCGGCAACCCGGCTTGTGCGCCTCGTGACCTCGGCAGACGGGGCAATACTGGTCGCAGTCCTCGACCTCGGGGCGGTTGCCTCTCACGACTCGAGCATCCCCGGCTCACCCATCGGCAGGGCCGCCATCTGCATCGCCTGGGTGGCCTCGATCTGCTCCCGCTCCTCCTCCGCGTCCACGCCCGGGCGCGTCATCTCGCCCCGCCGCAGGTTGTGGTAGAACGTCGAGAACGACATCGCGCCGGTCTGGTAGGCTTCGACGAGGACGCGCATCTCATCGGGCGCCAGTTTGGCGTCGACGATGTCGGTGTTCGCCTCGATCTGCGCCTCCCCGGGCACACCGGAGAGGTTGAGCATCAGCGTCAGCGCATCAGACAGGCCGGCGTTGAGGTTCTGCACCGTGCCTGCTACCGTGGCCTGATCCCGGCCCTGCCGCAGACGGTGCGTCTCGGCGGTCTCTGCTGCGGCCTTCTCAGCCTCGAGCAGGCGGGCGCCGAGGGACGCCATGTAACTGACCGAGTCGGAGATCGCGTCAGCCAGAGACTTCAGGCCCGCCCCGGTGAACTCCAGCATGCCGACTTTGACATCGGAGTTGCCCCCCGTCCACGCCGTGCCGGAGCCGATCTTGAGCACCTGGTCCTCCGGTCCCCCGAAGACGTAGGGCGTCGGCAGAGCCGTGTAGTGGAGGCCGTGCCGGTAGTCGGTCATCATGCGGTAGTGATCGAGGTTCGCGTCAGCCAGAGGCAGGAGGGGCGGGTCCTCGCACTGCGGGCCGAGAGATCGGGCGTTGATGAAGCGGAAGGGCAGACCCTCCAGACGCGCACCCCGGTAGCGGGGCGCGAACCTCTCGACGAGCTCGAAGTCGTCAGTCGATCCCGCCTCGGCACTCTTGCGCCAGACATCCACAGTCAACCGGCCCGCCTCATCGAGGTAGACCTCCCGGAACTGGTCCACCGCCCGGACTCGGTAGCGATCGGCAGGATCAGGCAGCACGCGGCGCTCCTTCAGCACCACCTGCGTGCACACCATCTGCCCGTTTCGCTCCTCCTCCTTCCAGTTGACGATGTTCTCGGCGCGGTAGATCGTCGCGTAGGCTCGCTGCCCCGCCGTGCTGGTGGAGGGCAGCGACACGTAGACACCCACCCGCCCCAGGCTGAAGGCCTCATCGAAGACCATCTGGGCGAAGCGGTCGAAGGAGACGCCCCGGATCGACACGTCCGCAAGCAGTGCCTCCGATCGGGCGGAAGCAGGCACCGTCGCCTGCGTGTTTCGACGGAATACGAGACCGGACACGCCCTGCAAGGTGCGGGCCGTGGCCCCGTAGTAGAGACCTCGGGACTTGTACGCCTCGTAGTCGCCCGGTTCCATACCGGAGAGCTTGGGCAGGTACTTGGTGCCCGCTGCCTTCACTCGGTCGCCGTCGAGAGCGTCCCGCACACGCTCCCACTTGGGAAGCATCTGCTCGTAGTCCGGGTGCTTGCTGTCTACCGCCATGATTGCCCCTGAGAGATTGGCCGCTCCACGGGGTTCAGATTCCTACCAGTCTGGTCTTCGTGATCTTCCGTGTGGTCACCGGGAACTCCGCCTCCACGTAGTAGCCCAGAGCGTCGGAGATGTGGGTCAGGTTCTCGTCCGCTCGCTTGTCGATCTCTCCCGATCCTCCCTGCAGGAGCGTCACGCCCTCGAGGTCTCGCACCACATGAGGAGCGTGCTTTCCGTCCACCTTCAGCCGCACCGTGCCGTCCCCGGCCTTGATGCGGCTGTTCATGGCGTTGATGCGGGACCGCTCGGCGGGGTTCGACGAGGGCACCTTGTAGGAGATCCTGCCCCCCCAGGCGCCGCGAAACTCAGTCCGCACCAGATCCCAGTCCGAGCCGGCCACCTTCGCCGAGCCCTTGGCCCCGCCGGTCGCGTCCCCGTAGACCGACACGCTCCCCTCGTGCGAGCCCCAGTCCTGCAGCAGCTTCCGGCAGACCGCCGGGGTGTTGCTGTTGCGCGGGATGTAGACCTCGCCGATGACCGCCGTGCCGAAGGGCTGCTCCTGACACACTGCCGCCACGCCGGGGGCGACGTTGAAGTCGAAGCAGAACACCAGCGGCTGACGGGGGTCGTAGTCCTGCCGCACCGGGGCGACGTGCTCGACCTCGGTGAACGGGTAGTAGGCCCGCCCCTCGAAGGAGACGAAGGAGCCCTCGTACTCCTGCTGAAAGGTGAGCTCGTCCAGTTCGCGGCGGGCGGCCTCCACCTCCTCGGGCGGCAGGATGTCGGCACTCTTCCAGGTGAACCGCTCCCAGTCCGGGGCGTCTGCCGCCTGCTGGTAGAGGTCGTAGTAGTGGTTGCGCCCCTCGGGCACGCCGATCAGATCGCACCAGCCGCGACGATCGGAGAGCGCCGGGCGCACGTTCTCGGGCCACGCCTTCGCCTTCGTGTTGCCGTACTCGTCGAGAATCCCCCCATCCCAGGGCGAGCCCTCCATGCGCTCCGGCTTGTCCAGCCCGACCACCCACACCTCTGAACCCGTCACCAGCCCGAGGCGCAGTTCCGTCTCGGACACGTCGACGACGAACTCCCGAGGGATCAGAGACTTCAGGTCGGCCCAGTAGATGCGCTTGGCCTGCTCGCGGGTGGGCGCGGCGGCGAAGTAGCGCGGTGTGCCGCCGTAGGTGCGCCCCTTTGGGCCTCGGAGGGTGGCCTTGACCAGCTTGCGCTT
>Ga0099850_1000311_pt1 | contig 21573 bp, 14 predicted proteins | sample CB_VirMetaG_5_FD_79182 | JGI IMG/M metagenome (GOLD analysis project Ga0099850, IMG submission 79182) | Freshwater to marine saline gradient viral communities from Chesapeake Bay - CB_1508_1D Viral MetaG | ecosystem: Environmental > Aquatic > Marine > Coastal | place: USA: Chesapeake Bay... | reverse complement strand
TACCATATTATTTATGAGGAAACAAAATGGCCGCAATTGACAATCCGTTAAGACAGTACTTTAGAAGACCAGGAGTTTATATCACTCTGCCATCAGGTATTGAAAACTATCCTGATGACGTTATCGAAAAAACAGAGAATGGAGAACTTCCAGTCTACCCCATGACTGCTATCGATGACATTACCACCAAAACTCCTGACGCATTGTTTAACGGTGACGCAATCGTGCAGATCATCAAAAGTTGTGTGCCGAATATCAAAGACCCATGGAAAGTATTGAGCAATGACTTAGATTCGATTTTAATTGCGATCCGGGCGGCAGGCGGACAAGAATCACTTGATGTTGAGTCAGAATGCCCAAGTTGTAAGGCATTAGGTACTTATGGTATTAACATGCAAACTCTGTTATCTTCTTTAAGACCGGGTGACTATCATAAAATTTTAGAATACGGTGAATTAAAGATCAAGTTTAAACCATTACATTATAAAGAAATGAATCAAGCTGGTCTAGGTCAATTTGAGATTCAAGCCAAATACAGAAACTTAGCTGATGTTAAAGACGTGGATGAAAGAAATAGATTAAGTCAAGAAGCATTGAAAGATATCACATTGCTTACTATGAAAATCTTGGCTCAAGCAGTCGAGTACATAGAAACTCCAAATGCAAAAGTAACTGAAGTAGAATTTGTTGAAGACTTTTTAACTAATGCTGATACAAAAACATATGAAACTATCAGAGATTATCATAGTGCATTAAGAGCAGAAAGCACTATTAAACCTCTAGATATCGCATGTGTTGAATGTCAACATGAGTACAAGCAATCATTCTCACTGAACGTTAGCGATTTTTTCGGCTAAGGCTTCTTTCTCTCGACCCTGACGGGATAAGGAAGTTAATCAAATCGTATGATGATTACGTCAGGGCAGTCAAAGCTAATGCTTTGAGTCTGTCCTGGTATATGCGTGGCGGTGTCACCTATGAAGATGTTCTCAACATGTCTGAATCAGAACGTGAAGCCATAAATAAGATAGTGGAAGATCATTTAGAAACTACCAAGAAAACACAGATGCCATTCTTTTAATGTCATTACCCATGGTATCATAAATTTTCATCAGCAATTAATTATCTTTTCTATTGTTAATCAAGAGGTCTCTTACAGAGACCTAATTGCTCATTCGCTTCGCTCATTCGCAATTCTTTTTTTATTAGGATAATCTAAAATCTCTTAATTGTTCTATTCGGAATATTATTACCGTTTTGAAGCCATGGTAGTGCTACTCAAGCACTACCAAGACAAAGGAGCATTACCGCCCATCGTCCATGTTGTCTATCCCCGACTGATCACGTTACTATGAATCAATCGCTACCGGTTGCCCTGTAAAGTTTACTGGGTTGTAGTTGAGCCAATCACATTAATAAATGTGACCTCTCGGCAACGCATGTTCTATATCATCAAGACAAAATAGATATAGACTCATTGAGGGTTCGCTACCATAACGATTGCCCTCTCGGTTTATTGTGTGTAACACACTACTCCAGATCCGTCGCCCATATAGGGGTCCTCAAGGAGGGTCGAGCGCAAAAATCACGACCATGCTAAATGTACAAATTGTTAGTTAAGATTGACTGGTGTCGTTGAGATAGACTTGGTGTCTAGTGGGTTCGACTGTGTGCTTGACTTGTTGTCTGTTGAGCCTGAGTATGCTTTAAAAGTATCTTTGTTAAATTGAAAAAAGTGATTGAATTCGATAATGACCCAATCTGCGTGTTTATCAGAAGTGTAATACATAAATTGATCAGTGACCCAAGTATACTTGCTGGGTACACAAACAAATTTACCTTTCCGATTAAATTTCATAAACAAAACGCTTAGATCATTTGGTTCGGCAACAGTCATTAGCTGATCTAACCACTCATCTAACTGCTTGCAAGAACCTGTCAATACTAAATGAAAGGGGAAGTCTGCATAACTTTTACATTCTACGTTCAGATTACTAAAACTTTCTCCGGGAACAATATCTCCCTTGAAACTTCTGATCTGTCCTTCATGCAAGACTTCTTTGCGTGACTGATTTTTACCCCCAACGTAAGCCCCAGAACCAGGCGCTCTGATAAACGACTCTCCATAGAGGTCTGAGAGATATTTTGCGATATCTCGTTCAAAACTTGATCCTTTTATCTTAGATGGTGATGGCATAATCTTCTCACTAATAGTTATCTTCTTACCACTCAGTGGCGTAATTTTTATCTATCCTATGATGGGCACATTTTGTCTGACACTCGTAAGAGCCATGAATAAACTCGGCATTCCAGAACTCGTCTTTGACAACTTCGGGTAAATTGACGTTATGTAAGTTATATTTCTTACCTATTTCGTTCCATTTGCTATTGTGACCATAACGTGTTGCTACCCAGCAACAAGGATAAAACTCTCCCTTAGCATTGATATAACTGCCCTTGTTACCTATATGACATAGAGGGCGTTCGTTACCAATGATCGGTGCTTCTTTATACAACTTTAGATTTGTTTTCATCCAAGGTTGTTTTACATTTCTATCTGACAGCTTGAACACTTCACGTTCAAATCTGTGACTAGATGATAGCAGTTCATCACTTGGTTGTAAATCATCGTCTTCACCATAGTGATTATAAATCTTACCAAACTTCGTGCTTTTCGTTAATTGAAAAGCATCAAAGCCTAACTCTGTAGCATAGGCTCTCATGTCTTCAATCTTATGCTCGTTAAACTTAAATCCAATAACGTCCCATACAGTGTAACACTTAGACTGTTGAGTCATTACTGTAGCACCTGTAATGATGCTAGACCAGTTAGAATTGATTCTATAGATATTGTTGCTTGGTTGGTCCCAACCATCAATACTGAAATGAATCTGATCGTGTTCGTCTAATAATTCTGCAAGTTCTTGCCACCAGCCCATAGATTTATATGAACCATTAGTGACGATTACAAACGCAATACTAGGTTTGATTTCTTTAAAGTATCTGATTACAGGAATAAAATCATGTGCATAGATAGGATCACCGTCGTCACCGCAGAAGGTAACTTTTTCGACACTTTGTGTGATAAAATCCGGCGTAAAGTTCTTTTTAAAGAACATTAGGTCTAGCTCTGTATTCACTAAAGTGTCGGGTACTTCTTGCCGAGGGCATCTGGGACACTTTAATGTACACTTGCTACTGATCTCAATATGCCAATGCCACAGGGCAAGACTCATAAGTTCCCCATGTCTCTAGAAGTATTATACGTAGTGAATCCGTTTTCTTTGATAACTTGCAATACGCTTGGTACACGTCCTGCTAATTCTTCCCTGTGAGATACTAACCAGATAGACTTACTACGTCTACGTGACATATCTTTTAGAATAGCCATAGCATTTTCTACACCGATAGTGTCGAGACCCGAATCGATCAATTCATCGATAAACAATGTATTGATTGGGTGATACAAGTTCTCCCACACGTCTCTGAACGCAAACGATAGACCCAAGATCAATCTGTTACGTTCACCTCTGCTTAAGTTATCAAAGTCTAGTTCCCTACCCAGTTCTGTAATTTCTACAGTAAGATCATTTTGGAACACAACTTGATGAGGTAGACCCATCTTGTCAAGATAATGAGTTAGTCTAGCGTTCAAATAGGACAAGTTCTGATCAATAATCTTTTTACGAACAAACGAGTCTTTGCTAGTAAGCAAGTCTAACAAGAACTTTTGATGCTCACCGATCTTGGTAAGTTCGTTGATCTTGTCAAAATTGATTTCTTGTAAAGCCTGAGTTTGCATATCACTGATCTGATCGATATAAGGATTGATATCTCGTTCTTTAGAGTCGATCTGTTGCAATAGATTGTCTAACTTGTTCCTATGTTCAAATGCTTCTTGCTCAGAATCATAAAACAATTTAGGTTGTGTACCTATAGGACCAAGCAGTTGTTTTGCTTTTTCTAGCTCTACAATGAATTCGGCTAGCTCAACTAACTTATCACTAGTTTCTTCTAATGTTTTTTCTTTATCTTCCAATACTTTAGCGTGACTGTGGTCATGAAAATCTTGACCACAAGCATAACACTTGTTAGTGCGTAATGTATTGATATCCTTATTAATTTTTTCGTATGTCTTATTTTCTTTTTCTAAATCTGATTGCGCTCTGGTCAAACTTTTATCGATATCTGCATGATCTTTCTTGCGTTGATTGTACGCAGTAAGTTCTTTATGGCCAAGCAATTCGGCTTCGATATCCAAAGTTTTTAATTGTTCAAGTTGTTCTTTTAGTTTGGTAATGTCTTCATTTGTCTTGGCTTCCCACAACCTAGAGCGTTTTTGTAAAGAATCAATTTGGTCATGGATTCTTTTGTTTGCTTCTTCGACAGCCTTGATCTTAAATTCTTCTTGCTGTAGTTCTTCTTTGTTTGATTTGATAAGACCCTTGATCTTTTCAGCTTTTTCAGACAACAAGGTAATACCCAACAACTGTTCGATCAAGTCTCGTTGCTGGCCTTGAGTCATACTCAAGAAGGGTTGATTGTATGTGTTGAGAGCAATAATGTTCCTAAACATGTTAGGGGACATGTTAATAATTTTTTCTATTACATCCTGTGTCTCTTTGTTCTCACCTTGAGCATCATTATCCGAGTCATCAGTTTGTCCATTAACAAAAAACTTTAATACGTTGGGTTTTCTACCACGTTCAATTCTATATTCAACATCATTGGCTACGAAATCTAGCGTAACCATCATGTTTTTACCGTTTGTTCTATTGATTAGATTGTTTTGTTTGATGTTGTTTAGCGGAACACCGTATAAGGCATAGCTAATAGCTTGGATAAGAGTAGTCTTACCCGTACCGTTTCTTGCACCATCACCACCTAGATCAAGATTTTCCCCTAAGATCAGAGTAAGTTCTTGATTATCTAAGTTAATTGCTTGGGTAACTGATCCAACGCTTAAAAAATTTCGCAGTGTAATATTTTTTAATGCTATCATTATCTTTTCCAATGTGATAAGTCACGATTCAAGCGATCTTCTATCACACATATGTTTTTGTTAATATAATCTATTGTTTTTTGATTGTCAAATATTAAGGGATCTTCTTTGACCGTTGCCAAAATTTTACCTAATTCCGTATACGAAGGGGTAACCCCTATATATTCACATACATCATAAGTGTATTTTTTAGGATCTGCTACTAGATCATCATATAGCATATACTTGATGTCTAATTTACAAGACTTCCAATAATCAAAAATATTTTCAAAATTGGAATGTCTTTCTACTATGATGCTTGTAACTTCGGTGTATGCAGATTTGGTATCTAAGTTTAGTATTTTTCGATTCTTCCTCATGTTGAACATAGAATCTAATATTTCATACGGATTCCTTATACTAAGTGTTATATGTGTAGTATATTCATGGATTCTATCGGGTCTTTCAAAATCATTACTTGAAATATAAAAAACTTGAGTGTTAAAATTTACAGAAACATCAAACTTTTCATACAATCGTTTGTAATCATCTATGGTTTTTACTTTAAATTCTTTTAAATAATCGTTTAAATTTCCGTCTATATTACGATTACGCATGAGTTGATGCCAAAGCCAAGTAGTACCTGTTTTTGGTAAACCCACGTTTCTATAGTGTATCTTTTTCATATACTCCGATATATATCCAATAATAGTTTTTGATCATAAAACTGGCTCTCTATATTACTGATCTGATCAATAATAATTTGGTCAACTGATTCAAACGACAGTTCACCGGGAGCAAGATCAGTGGCATGCTCGCTCAATTTCATTGGGATCAATGCCATTTCTCGTAAATTATGTTGCGGTATCAAAGTTTCTCTGATAAAGTTTGCTTCTTCATAAGAAATATCGATGTCTAAATGTACTCTAACATGAGAATCTGGTAACAGCAATCCTTCTGGGTTTTCTAAAATCTCGTTCAGTTTATACACTCTATATTTGGGCTGATTGGGCCAAGCGTGAAACTCTGGCTCGTTGTCCCATTCTAAGATCATCATTCCCCTAGCATCATCACCTGCGTCTGCATAGTTATGAGGGAATGCGTTACCGATGTACCAGATATTTTTCTTTGATTGACGTTTATGGAAATGACCTGAGAACACCCAGTCGAATTGAGATACGTAATCGCTGTTGATCTCACCATGATCAGGCATCTCAACCATTGCATTCATATAGAAGTATGGAAGTTCTAAGTGAGCAAACAAATATTTGCCCTTCTTAGTTCGAATCTGTTTATAATCATCACCCACTAGCCACGGGGCAATGACTACATTGCCCTCTTCGAACCAATCATTAACAATAGTTACATTTGGTAAATGGTTAGCCCACTCAACAGAGTGAATATCACGCTTATCTCTATAATAGAGATCGTGATTGCCTGGAATGAAATATACATGATCAAATGCTTTGCTTAGTTTTTCTAAAGCACGTAATCCAAACTGCAACGTGTGCATATTAATGCTCGACCTGTGATGATTCCAGTCGCCCAAAAATAAACACACATCACAATTTTCTTCTTTGGCTTTGGTAATGAACCAGTCAACAAAATTAGAGCAATCTTGATTGTGTTGAATACTATTACTTTTTAGTCCAAAATGTATATCTGTAAAAACTGCCGCTTTCTTAAATAGATTTGTCATATGTAATAAAACCCGTATTATTACAATAATAGTTTATATTGTCACTAAAGTCAATAGGTAATTTACCCTATTCTGAATACTGTTCGATAGTAACGTCGGAGTTGTAACCAGCACCCGAATAGTCTTTACCCTGCATTTGTCTTGTAAATGATGGGTTTAGCCCGTTCATCTCTAAGATATCATCACGGATATTTTGATTACGTTTTTCGGAATTCAACACTCTACAGAAACTATTAGTGATAGCCGCTGTATAGTAAGCGAATGGGTTTGCTGATTTAGCTTCATTGAATCTAAGCCCAACATATGTAAGTTGCAAGATAGCACTTTGACGCATCTCATCATTGTAGGTATATCCACGCCAGTTATACTTCATAGCGTATTTTTCACAAAGCATGATGTACATGCGGGCTAGTTTATCAGTAATCTTACCTGCCTTAGTAGAAAACTCGCCGGTCTTTACACCACCTGTCCAATGTGATTTTCCTACTAAAACAAGAGAATTGGATGTTGCATCTAGTCTATAATGCTGAAAGGGAGGGAAATTGACTTTCTTGTGAACCATGTCATCAACTTCTTTAGCAGTCTTTTTATCTTCTAAATCTTCGAACAATGTCTCAGTAGGATCTAGATCGTCTTCAAAGTCGATGATGTCAACAACTGTCTTTTTCTTAACCGTCTTACGAGGTTGTTTTTTAGACAACGGAATGTGATCCCAAGTCATGACCCTAAAGATCAAACCATCAGTTTCAATAGTCTTTGGGTCAATCTTTTTAGCTCCAGTCAATCCTTGTTCAGCAGAAAGACGAGCGGCTTTGTTTTCTTTTGCTTGCTTGATCTGCGCTGGTTTTAACGCATATGATAATGATTTTTCTAGCGATTCATCGGGTTTATCGATGATCAGATCATATTGATGATACTCTTTTTTACTGAATGAGCAGTAAGATGATTTACTGGTATGAATTTCTTTTAGAATGTCTTTGTTATTTAAATAGTTTACTTTTTTAGCAACAGCCATTAATCTTCCTCTTTTATGGTATAGTGCTTTTGAGGCACTTATTTACATAGTATACTCTCAGAAGCATCTGAAAGCAAATAGAACGGGTAAAAATACGGGGTTTTTGATAACGATAAATATATCATGCGATAGTCTATTTATACATCATAGATATGGCTATCAAATTCAGTGGAGAAGAGTATATGGCAGAAACAAGTGAAGGCTTTAACGCCGCGGCAGATTGGCGAGTTCGTATGTCGCTTGCTGAGACCGCTAATTATCTATATAAAGCACCCGGCGCGCCTGGAATCTTGTTACCTCTTAGAGCAACCGATGGGGTAATCTTCCCCTATACACCCACAATCAACGTAACTTATGCGGCTGCTTACGATTCTGTCTCTCCCACACACAGTAACTACAAACTGCATCATTATCAAAACAGTTCAGTAGATAACTTTACTATCACAGCAGAATTTACGGCACAGGACACGTTTGAAGCTAACTATGTCTTGGCGTGCATCCACTTTTTTAAATCAATGACAAAGATGTTTTATGGACAAGATGAGAATCCAAAGAACGGAACTCCTCCTCCTTTAGTATTTTTGTACGGTATGGGGGCGTTCCAGTTCAACAAGCACCCTTTATTGGTGAATAACTTCACATATGCATTACCAAAAGACGTAGACTATATCAGAGCAACTAACAATGAGGCAGCCTCAGGCGGAGCTGGTATTCAACTCATTGGAGGCCAACTAGAGCCAGGTGGTACTAGACCGGTTGCTACATTTACAGATACAGGTGATCAGGCTATCACTTATGTTCCTACAAAATTAACCATGACCATCACTTGTTTACCTGTCGTCAGCAGGAACGATATCAGTAATTCGTTTAGTCTTAAAGATTATGCTAGCGGTAAATTGCTGAGAGGTTCTCAGCGTCAGGGAGGAGGTTTATGGTAATGAGCATACCTCAACAACAACAGCCTAGACCTACAAAAGAGCAGGAAGAAGAAAAGAAAAAACAAGCGCAGGATCCTAGAAATGGCTAATAATATCTATCCTAAATCAAGTCCATACTATAATGCAAGTGTAGTTAAGAATAAGTTCTTGGATGTAATGGTGCCTTATCGTGCTATTCCTAAAGATTCTTCTGATGCTACTTTCACTATCACTCCTCAGTATGAATACAGACCTGATTTGTTAGCACAACATTTGTATAATAATCCTAGACTATGGTGGGTGTTTGCTTCACGTAATCCTAATAAGTTAGGACCTGATCCTTATTTTAATTTTACTGCTGGAACTTCTATCTATGTTCCAAGATTAGACACTCTAAAAAGAGTATTAGGTATTTAAGGTGTTAAATGGCAATCTGTGACGATCTATTAGCTCAACGGAACTCTATAAAATCTGAGTTAAATTCCCTTGATAGTGAAAAAAACCGGCTTAATCTTACGGCTGCTAATGAAAGTTTGTACCAGGCTAATTTGGATAAAGCTAGAACAATAATCTCTACCGCAGATAATCTACGAGACGTAATAGCACAACTACAAAGTGACGTAGAAAAAAATCAATGTACGAAAGTTTCCGGTCTTGGTATATTAATAAATATCGCAGGAAGAATTACAAGGCAGACTGAAGCGGCAATTGATGTTTTAAACGAAAACTGGCAAAAAACACAAGAACAATTAGCGCAAGAACAGCAAGAACAAGAAACACAACCTTACCCAGATCCAGAACCTGAGTCTAGCCCACAAGAGGGTGATACACCTCCCCCATCAGAGGGAGATAATCAAGCAAATGACGATGCAAGTGTATCTACTGAAGGTGGAACAACAGGCGCCAGTGATCCTACTAATGCTTCACAGGATGCTCAAGCCGCTAGAACTGCTGGAACAGAACAAAGCGATAACCCAAACTTAGAAGGCAAGGGTAACGCACAATCCAATGCCGCTACTAACCCAACAGATGCACCGGGTAGACGTTTAAAAAATCCTCTCGGATCTTTATCATCATATAACTATCAACTGTCATTGTATATGATTACACCTGATGCATACGATGCTTTTGTAGCATCTGGTAGAAAAGACATTGATGCTCTTGCAAACGGTGGAGCTAGCTCAGGCGGTGCATATCTTATCGCACAATCAGGTGGTATTAATAATAATACTTCTCGTAGGGCTCCAGGTTTTGATCTTGACTATTATATTGACAACGTAAAAATTAAGCAAGCGTTAGGCGGCGAATCTACACAAAGTGCTACAAACACTTACGATATTAATTTCACTATTGTAGAACCTTACGGATTCTCGTTTGTTACTAAATTAAGACAAGTATCAGATGCGTTAATTCAGTATTCAAATGATTCTGGATATAGTAAAGGCGGGTTAGAGAATCCAACTAAACAGCTTTTTATATTAGGTATCAAATTTTTAGGATATGATGCTGAAGGCAACATTGTAACCGGCGATAAAGATTTTGAAGGTCAAGCGTTAGATCCAAACACTAGTAATGAATATCTGTTTCAAACATACTACGATATTCTTTTCACCGGTATTAAATTTAAAATTGAAGGGTCTGCTACAACATATAACATTACATGCGGTTGCCCCGGTCCAGGAACTTCATTCGGTACAAAACGAGGCCGCTTGTTAGCTAATAGAACAGTTACAGCATCTACATTCGAAGAGGCACTTTCAGGAGAGAACGGTCTATTCACGCAAATGAATCAGCATCAAGCTAACTTAGTTGCTGAAGGAGCACAAGAATTTCCAAATGAGTATAGAGTAGAATTTATCGGACCCGACATCGATGCACTAAGAACCGCTACGTTGATCACTCCTGAAGATGTTGACAAAGGTAAATGGCCTACGCCAGATATTGAAAATGCGGAAGAATCTACAGACGCAGAAGCCGCAAAAGCAACTCCAGATAACACAAAAAGACAAATTGTATTCAATCAAGGAACATCTTTGATTGAGGTTTTTGATGAATTAGTAAAATCAAGTACATATTTGAGAGACGCACTAAAAGTCGTATATGAAAATAATCCTACTCCTGACGAGTCAAGAACTCAACCTGAAAACAAGCCCGCTTCTAATAAAAAGATTGCTTGGTATCATGTTACTTCTCAACTATCTAATGCGAAATGGGATCCAAAAATTGCAGACTGGGCTTATGTAACTACATTTAGGATAGAAACATATCAGACACCGGTCATCATATCGTCTACAGTTAATCCGGGTATGGCTTATTATGGACCCCATAAAAGATATGAATATTGGTATACAGGTGAAAATAGAGAGATTTTAGAATATACTCAGCAATTAGATAACTTATATTACAATGAAGTATTAGGTGAGACACCGGACGAAGATGGTGTAGGTACAGGCGGTTCAGCAGACACTCCTTCTGTTCCTGGACAGCAAACTGCCGAACCTAAATTCAACAGTCTGGGTGGCGGTAGAGAAGCACAAAACAACTATGTAACAAGTTTGTATTCACCTGATGCTTACGCTACTGCAAAAATAAAAGTTATGGGAGACCCTGATTTCTTAGTACAAGAATCTAGGGGTGATATTAATACCGTATATCAAAGATTTTACGGTGATGATGGATTTAGAGTTAATGCTAACGGCGGGCAAGTATTCATGGAAATAGATTTTAAAGAAGCCGTTGATTACAATACAACTACCGGTACTATGGATATAAATGATTCTATTCTTTTCTTTAAGTATCCGGATTCGATCTCTAAAAAAATCAAAGGCGTTAGTTATAAAATAATTACTTTAACATCTCAATTTAGCGACGGGCGGTTCGTTCAAGAGATCGAAGCGGCTATAAACACCTTCCCTGATCCAGAAGTAGAAAATCAAGAAGAAAGAGCAGAATCAGAAGGTGCGGCAGCAGGAGCATCAGGTGAAGGAACTACTAGAGGTGCGGCAGCAGGAGCATCAGGTGAAGGCACTGCAACGGCTGATGGTAGAGCGGCTACAGGTAATACTGGTTTAACTAAAGATCCAGATTTTGTAGAGTTACCAGGTGGTGGAGAAGGCAATGGAACTGCTCCTCCCTCACCACTACAACCTAGCGCAGATGATGATGCTGGATCTGTAGCTTTACCTGACGGTGGTCCCGGTACAGGCAATGGCGTTTTACCAGGCGGTGATGGAACAGGAGATGGCAGACTTCCTGAAGATGAGGGGGATGGCCCCCGCGGGATAGCAGGCGGAGAGTTACCCGGTGGAGGTTAATAAATGAGTCAAGACGTATTCAAACCGACAGGTAAATTAAAAAAATACGAGCCAGGCGCCGGTAAAGGTCAAGCGGCTGAAGTACCTATTATCGCAACAGTTATGAACAACATCGACCCTACCAACTCAGGTAGAATCGAAGTGTACCCCTCTGAATCACTAGACAAAGCAGGTTATGATAAATCAACCTGGATTCCTGTAAGAAGACTAAGCACTTTCTTTGGTGTAGTAAAACCGCAAGCAGGTGATGATGAGCTAGGTGATTATGTATCTAACCCTAGCTCTTATGGTCAATGGAACGCACCACCTGACATCGGTACAAAAGTATTGTGTATATTCGTCAACGGTGATATGAACTATGGTTTTTATATTGGTGCTGTCGCTGATGGTTCGGAACTGCAAATGGTTCCTGCTATCGGTAGCTCTGACAGAGTTATCGCAAACGAGGGTGAAGCACAAAGCTATGGCGGCGCCACTACACTTCCTGTTACAAACATCAATACTAATAACCCTGACGTATCAGATAACCCAGACTATCTACAAGCCGCTAAACCTGTACACAGCTATACAGCTACGATCATGCAACAGCAAGGTATCTTGCGTGACAGAATCAGAGGACCTATCAGTTCTAGTGCATCACGTGAAGCATCAAGTAGGGTAGGTTGGGGCGTAAGCACTCCGGGTAGACCTATCTATCAAGGTGGATATACTGACGAGACACTGCCGTCTAATCTATCAGCAGAACCTACTAATCTAAAAGTTGTTGCTCGTAGAGGCGGTCACAGCATCGTGATGGATGACGGTGATATTATCGGCAGAGACCAGCTTATCAGAATTAGAACAGCATTGGGTCATCAGATATTAATGAGTGATGACGGGCAAACTTTAATGCTGTTACACTCTAATGGTCAGTCTTATATCGAATTAGGTAAAGAGGGTACTGTAGACGTATTTGCTACCAACTCAATCAACCTTAGAACACAAGGAGATTTAAACTTACACGCAGATAACATGGTTAATATCCATGCCGGTAAAGACATTAATATCAATGCTACTGAAAATATTAATGTAAACTCTGACAAGAAGTTTATGCAACGTGTAGGTGAAAACTATGAATTATATTCACTAAAAGATTTATTATTCAAAAGCGATACTAATATTGCATTGGATGCCGCAAGCAAATCATCAGTAAAATCAGGCGGTGAATCTTATTATGAAGGTAGTAAGATTCATTTGAACGACGGCAGTGCTGGAATCACTCCAGTAAAGATCGAACCTATTCCTATTGTCAAGCACACTGATACTTTATTTGACGAAGCAACAGGATGGTCAGCGGCCCCCGGTAAATTAGACAGTATCACTTCACGTGCGCCTGCACACTGTCCTTGGTTAGGAGCCGGTCAGGGTGTAGATGTTACTGTTGACAGCAGTGCAGATGGCGCCCTTCCACCTTCACCAGCCGAAAATGTTGCTGACCTTAACACATCAGCAGTAGGTCAAGGACAACCAAATACAGTATCAGACGCAACAGTTGCTAGTGTTCCTGAAGTATCTGCGATATCAAAATCATTTGATAAGAATGCAACTACTTCAATGTTAGGAGGAGTAGCAACACAAGCAGCCGCATCTGCGGGTGCAGCCGCAATCACTAAAGGTGTTACTACTTTCGTAGATAACACTACAGGTAAAATAGCCGCGGCAGTTGGCGCTTTTGCTCAGACACCATCACAATTAGCATCAGGTGGTATCTTGAAACCTGGTTCTGACAACATGGTAAACACTCTTGTAGCGGCCGGCAAAGCAACAGTACAACAAGCAATGCCTCAATCTATCTTTAGTGGTAAAGAGGGTGTTAATAATTTAAATAGCCTGACTGGAAGTGTAAACGCTCAAGCAAAATCAGTTGTGACTAACATGCAAAAAGCACAGACTGGATTAGCATTAGCAGGAGCCATCACAGGTAAAGAAGCGCCCGGCGCTATTGGTGGTATTGTAGCGGCAGCCGCCGGCGGTACTGCTTCAGCAAGAAGTGTGGGAGATCAAATTTCTAGTACAGTAAATCTAGTCAAGAATGGTTTAAGCACATCAAGTGTATCCGGGGCAGTAAAATCAGCCGCACTAGATTCTATCAAACAAGGTACATCAGCGGCAATCGCTTCTACGTTGACTGGAGGATTAGGAGGTATCACTAAATCTCTCAATGCTATCGGTAAAGTACCTGATTTTGGTAATTCTTTAGATAGTAATATTGGTCCTGTAGCATCAGCGTTTAAGACAATTACTAAAACGTTTAAGCCTTTCCCGGCTGGCCAACCTATCGATCTTACTGATATAGCAAAAGGAGTATCTTCGGGAATCATCTCAGATGTTATTGGTAAAGGTGCTTCTAGTATCATAGACGAGATCGGTAGTAGCGGAGCAGCCAGAGTTGGTGCCGGTGCAATCGAAGGTGCTTTAGACAGCGCAACATCAGCAGTCACAGGAGCAGTTAAAGATGCAGTCGGTGGAATCACCAATGACATTATTTCTGATGCTGTTAACATAGCAGGAAACGCAACGGATGCCTTAAGTAAGAGTGCCACTGCTCTTACACAACAAAATCAATTGGCAAATGCGGCTCAGCAAGTTCAGCAAGGTCTATCTGCTGGAGCCGCAGCCGCAGCCGCGACCGGCTTGAAAGATTTACCCGGTGGAACTGCGATTGCAGGTGCGATTGTTGACAGTGCTAAAGGAGCAATAAATCCTGTATCAACTAACCTTACAGGTCTGACCGGGCAGATAGAAAACTTAGCTACCAAAGCATTCTCTGGATTACCTGCATTACCTACTAACATTTCAGGTTCAACTTTATTAGGTGGTGTGACTAATAAATTAACTAGCAATTTGCCTCCAGGCGTACAAGCTATAGTAGAATCAGCACTCGCATCATTAACTTCAGGTGGTGGCTCTACAGTCAAATTACCTAGCATCGGTGTCAACACATTTAATAGGGCTCCGCTAACAGCCATGATTAACAATGTTTTAGGTCCCAGCATTATCCCAAGACCTAATCTATTAGGGGAGATTGCACCTTCTGCAATAGGCGCGGCCGAATCGCTGATAAAACAACGTAAAGAATTATCAACAGCCGCTAGAAAACTTACAGCAGCCAGCAAGAAAGCTACTAAAGCTCAATCTGCATATGCAGAAGCGTTAGCTAATTTACCTGCAGGATCACCTGAAATAGCAACTGCATTAGCCGCATATCAGACATCGGTTGCAGAATTAGATATCGCAAGAAATATAGTACAATCAATACTATCGACTGCACCTAATGCAGTTACAGAAAAAGTACCAGCCGGCGCAACCTTACTAAGTGAGACTAAAGAAGCATTCCAAGACTTAGAAACTGCGATTCAAGATGCGGCAAAAGCAGACACTACTCTTGCATTACTAGCAACTACCCAAACACCTGGATCAAGTCTTGGACAGTTTAGTTTTGATAGTAATTCAGGTGTGTTCGCACCAGCTTCAGCCGGAGAAGAATATTATCTAAATCCTCTAACCGGAGAATCGTTTACATTTACTAGATTCTCTAATGCATTGACTTCTACTACGGGATTCGAGAGCCATCAACAATATGTTGCTCCGCCCCCACCTCCGCCTCCACCGGACTTAGTAGATGAAGATGATGAACCAGTCGAGGAGAACACAATAGGAGCAGTTGTCGGTCCGATACCGCCACCAAATCCTCCACCTCCTCCACCACCACCTCCTCCACCCCCACCAACGACTCCACCACCTGGTGGCGGCGGGTGCGTAGTCTTAGACAGCTATATACCTGCGGTAGAAACTACTATTTGGAATGGTAGAGCTATTGAACAAGCGTGGCAACTACGAGAAGGTCATGATATTTCTCTAGGTAAAGACAGCAAAGATTTAGAAGTTTATCTAGGAACCGTAGTATTCAATCACGTAGATCATCAACCTTGCGTAAGATTAGTGACTAAAACAGGTGTATCATTAGTGTGTTCTACAACTGCGCCCATCTTTACTAAAGATTTAACGTTCGTTAGTGCTCCTGATCTTATGAATAAAGAAGTAGCATGTATGAGGAATGACGAAACTTTCTGGGACGAAGTTGTTTCTATTGAAGACATGGGGTACAAGTTTGTTGCAGTAATCAATGCTGGAGACACAGCGTTCTGGGCAGGTGAAACAAACGAAGCGTTTATCTTACACCACAACGTTAAAAACGAAGGTATATACTGGGATAAAAAATAGGATAAATACATTATGCCAACATACGTAGGATTTTCAACAATCAATGCTGATAAAGCTAGAACGACTAACAATGTCAATCCGCCTGTCAACCAAGCAGGCCAGGGCATTATTCGTTCTGGTGGTATCAAGTATGGTAAAAAGTTTAGACTTGTAGACGAACAACTTGTAATTCAAGACTTTATCAACGCATTGAACATCCGTAAGGGAGAGAAAGTAGGTAACCCTGCGTATGGCACAACGCTTTGGGATTTTGTTTTTGAACCTAACACTATAGACGTAGTGCAACAATTACAGAACGAAGTCCGTAGAGTGGCCTCATTAGACCCTAGACTTTATGTAAATACGGTCGTAGCATATCCTAGAGATAACGGTATCTTAGTAGAGATGCAACTTTCTATCAACCCTTTTAATAACGCCGGTGACCTCGCACTATTTTTCGATCAGCAAACTAATTCAGCCGTCTTGCTTTAATATTAAAAAACCGATTTTCCGTAATGATAAATATATGAAACAAGAGAATCATTATGGCCACTAATTCACGACAATCAGGATTATTCGGAGTAAACGATTGGAAAGCTATATACCAAACGTTTAGCGAAGCAGATTTTAAAAGTTATGACTATGAAACTTTACGTAAAAGTTTTATTGACTATCTACGTCTATACTATCCTGAGACCTTTAACGATTATATCGAATCAGCAGAGTTCATCGCTCTGTTAGATGTCATGGCCTTCATGGGTCAGGGTCTTGCCTTTCGTAATGATTTAAACACTAGAGAAAACTTTTTAGACACTGCTGAACGTAGAGATTCAGTAATCAAACTTGCTACGTTAGTTGGCTACACACCAAAAAGAAACACGTGTGCTTCAGGATATCTAAAAGTAACTTCTATTAGAACTACAGAAGGTGTCGTAGATTCTAATGGCGTCAATCTAAGTAATGTTCCTATCTTGTGGAATGACCCAGCTAACTCAAATTGGTTAGATCAGATGAATACAGTGATCAATGCTACATTGATAGATTCTCAGCGAATCGGGCGTCCTGGCAACGTATCTGATATTTTAGGTGTTACTACTAGTGAATATTCTATTAGAATTCCTAACAACACTCTACCCATTGCTCCGTTCTCTACTGTAGTAGATGGACAGTCAATGAATTTTGAATTAGTAAGCGGTTCTTCAGTAAACACAGACTATATCTATGAGATTCCACCTGCACCGAGTGGTAGACTAAACATTCTTTATAGAAATGATCGTCTAGGATTTGGAAGCCCAAATACAGGTTTTATGTTCTACTTTAAGCAAGGTAGACTAGACAATTATGATTTCACATTGCAACAAGCTATTTCTAATCAGTCTATCAACATCGATATTGACGGGGTAAACCAAACTGATACTTGGTTATATCAAAGAGGTACTAATAATACTTTAGAACTCTGGGAACAAGTAGAAAACGTTTATGCAGATGCATATCTACAGACAGAAACTTCTTCCAAAAAGATTTTTTCTGTTGGATCACGTAGTAACGACCAAGTTTCATATATCTTTGGTGACGGCGTCTTCTCTGAAATTCCAGTAGGAACTTTCCGTGCATATGTTCGTTCTAGTAACGCATTGACATATACTATTGATCCATCAGAGATGAACGGAGTAGTAGTTGCTATATCATACGTTAGTAGACAGGGCAGAAACGAAACATTAACTATTGGATTGCAATTACCTCTTACAGTATCTAATGCACAAAGCAGAGAATCACTTGCTTCAATCAAGCAAAGAGCACCTACACGTTACTACACACAAAACAGAATGGTTAACGGAGAAGACTACACTAACTTCCCGTACACTCTTTATAATTCTATCATTAAATCTAAGGCTGTAAACAGAAGTTCTATTGGTGTATCTAAAAACTTAGATTTATTAGATCCAACCGGAAAGTACAGTAGCACAAATTCATTTGGTAGTGACGGCGCATTGTATCAAAGCGATACTGACGGATTCTTGTCCCTTACTGTAGAAAATACTAGTGACATCATTCAATTCTTTACTGCGGACTTATCAGCAGTATTATCGCTAAACAGGGCTACACAATACTATATTCAAAATTATCCAAGATATTCTTATCCTGGTTCAGGTGAACCTGTATTATATTGGAAAACTAGTTCCGTAGAATCTTCTAGCGAATCAGGGTACTTATATTCAGTGTCAGGTAGCTTAGAGCAACCTGCACCTTTAGGTACATTCACTACAACCAATGCAAAATATGTGACGCCAGGCGCCATATTAAAATTCACCGCCCCAGTCGGCTACTATTTTGATAGCAATAACCGTTTAGTAGCAGGCGTTCCTGGTATCGGTGATTCTACTTTTATCTGGTCAACTGTATTAAATGTAGTAGGTGATGGTAGCAATAACGGATCTGGAACTTTCGCAAACGGACAAGGTCCTGTTACATTGAATGGTTATGTACCTGACGGAGTGACTCTTGCACAAGTTATCCCGGTATTTGACAACTCACTATCAGCAAACTTGATCCAAGAGTGTATCATCAAAATCGAATTGCAACAAGATTTTACACTTGTATTCAATAACTCTTTATTGATCAACCAAGAACGCTGGTCAATTAGTACATTTACAGATCCTAACTATTTTGTTAAGTTTACTAGTTTGGGAAATAACAGATACACCGTTACTTACAGATCATTGACATACTATTTTGGTAGTGTTACTGACACTCGTTTTACATTTAACAAAGACGAATTAGTTTACGATCCTTTTACTGGTAAAATTATTCAAGATTACGTAAACATTTTAGGTATCAACTCTGAATTCGGTACAAGTACTGCTTTGGGCGCAGACACTAAAGTAAATATCTTAGGTCAAACAGTAGAGAGCGATGGTTATGTAAATGATTTCCAAGTTGAAGTCGCCGCTACTGACGTAAACAATAAACAATTAGTATTAAATCCTGATTTCTTTAACGAGATCACTGGATATGTAAACAATGGCGCTAATATCGGGGTATATGTATTTTTCGAAACTATTACAGATCCGGTAAACTTAGTTAGAGAATTAATCGTTCCTAACGAAGAAGTAGTTTACACATATGCAACTAAGAATCAAATCGAAGTAGTAAAATATGAATTCCCCGTTGGACAGCTTTTCTATGCATATACTGATAATAGATTCTACAAATCAGTGCAAGACCCTACAGTAGTAACTCCTTTATATAATTTAGTAGAGCAAGTAAACTACTCAGTCAAACCAGGTAGACAGGGACTGTCATACCAGTATAGACACAATGCTAACAATACAACCCGCATTGATCCAGCGACTACAAACATTATTGATCTGTATGTAGTTACACAGTCTTATTACACAGCATATAGAAACTGGATTACTGACACAACTGATACTATTCCGGAACCTGATCAACCCACATTAAATGAATTGAACAGTGCATATCCTTTAGTACAAGACTACAAAATGTTGTCGGATTCAGTGATATTAAATAGTGTTACGTTCAAACCGTTGTTTGGTGCTAAAGCAGATCCTGCGCTACAGGGTACTATCAAAGTAGTGAAAGCAAGCAATACAAACGCCAGCAACAGCGAGATCAGAAGTGCGGTATTATCAGCTATGGACAGATATTTTAGTATTAATAATTGGGATTTTGGAGATACATTCTTTTTCTCAGAACTAAGTGCATATCTACATGAACAGATAGGTGATTTGATTAGCTCAGTTGTTCTTGTCTCAAACGATCCTGAAAAATTGTTTGGTGATTTGTATGAGATCAAATGTAGACCATATGAGATTTTTGTTAATGCGGCGACAACCAGCAATATTGTTATTGTACCAGCATTAACTCCTACGACTCTACAGTCTTAAAGGTAAGTAGATGAGCCACAGAATTAGAACATTAGATTTTTTACCAGACATATTCAAAACTTCTACTAACGCTCAGTTTTTAGGAGCGACTCTTGACCAGTTGGTCAACCCTCCTAAAAATCAAACTCTACAAGGTTATGTAGGTAGTAAATTTGGTTATGGAATCAATGCTAAAGATTACTACGTAACCGAACCAACCAAGACAAGAACTGATTATCAATTAGCACCGGGTGTTGTTTTCTTAAAAGAAAATCAAAACACAGCGCAAGATTTCATCACATACCCAGGTATTATTGATGCTCTCAAACTAAAAGGTGGAGTGACTACAGACAACTCTAAGTTGTTTACTAGTCAGTTTTATTCATGGGATTCGTTCAGTAACTTAGACAAGTTAATTAACTACAATCAGTACTACTGGTTGCCTGACGGGCCTCCTGCTGTTACCGTAGCATCTGCTACAGTCTTTAATGAAACAGATTATGTTGTAACAGATACAGCAAATGCTTATAACATTAGAGCATTAGGTGCGGCATCAGGTTCTCTCAATCCTACAATTACATTGTTACGAGGCGGCACATATCGATTTGCAGTAAACCAAGAAACACAATTTTGGATTCAAGGTGTTCCTGGGGTCACAGGATTAGATGGTAATAAAAACACAAGAGATATCTTAGGTGTTTCTAATAACGGTGCTAACCAGGGATTTGTCACGTTCACAGTTCCTAACAGAAACGCACAAGATGATTTTATTTTTCCAGGAAACAATACAGTTGATTTAATCAGCACTAAACTATTTTCTGAGATCAACGGTAAAACATTATCAGAGTTAGGAAATATCGACGGTGTCACATCACTTGAAGGTTTAACAGTGATGTTCTACAACACCGCAGATGCTAACGAGATCGGGTTCGTTTCTGCATATTATGACGAAGCAGATTACGATGAAAACTTAGAAACTCCGGTTATTGTCGCACCAGTTACTTTGTCCATTAATCAGACTACAACATCTACTTTAGTATTAGCTTCAGGAGATACTAGTGCCTTAGTAGAAAATCAAACAGTAACATTTACTCAACCCGACGGTTTACCACTGTTAGGTGGTCTAGACGTTGATACTATCTATTATGTAAAAGATATTATCTCTCCAACAACATTTACTATTAGTGATACTGTTGCTGGTTCTACTAAGGTGTTAACTGCTGACACCGGTACTATGGTAGCAAACGTCAACGAAGGTTTATTTGAAGAGGGTTTCTATACTGTAGTAAACGAAAACTTTTATTCTATCAGTTATGTTGGTGATTCAGCAGACCCTACTATCCGTTTATTACCCGCAGGAAATATTCCAACAGAAGAAAAAATCACGGTAGTTTACGGTTCACAGTTTGTTGGTTTAGAGTTTTACAGAAATACTTTAGGTCAGATTCTAGAGATTCCTTATCTGTCTTCACTACTTGACACTTTATATTATCAAGACGGTACTAATCCAAACAAAGT
>Ga0099850_1000310_pt1 | contig 21582 bp, 32 predicted proteins | sample CB_VirMetaG_5_FD_79182 | JGI IMG/M metagenome (GOLD analysis project Ga0099850, IMG submission 79182) | Freshwater to marine saline gradient viral communities from Chesapeake Bay - CB_1508_1D Viral MetaG | ecosystem: Environmental > Aquatic > Marine > Coastal | place: USA: Chesapeake Bay... | reverse complement strand
TTCCTTTAGTAGGATGCATATGATAAGTTTTAAATAAATCTAAATTATATTGTTTTGATAATTCCGGAATAATAGGATATATCCTTTCTCCAGATCTGTATTGTGTAGTTATAAATAATATATTAGACATTATATAGCGGATGGGGTAACTAATATTTGGTTTTCAATATAATCTTTTAGATTTCTAAAAGGAGTATATCCTAATATTTTTGTAGCTTTAGAAAAATCAGCTAATGTTGTTTGAGCTTCTCCAGGTCTATTAGGAATATATGTTTTTGTTGTTCCGTACATATCTGCTACCTCATTTATAGAATAATTTTTTCCTCTTCCTAATTCAAAAAATTCAGCTTTTAATTCAGGATGATCAGAACAAGATATTAAAGCATCACATATATCTAATACATGAGTAAAATCTCTTCTTTTCTCACCTGTCCCTGTAACTGTTAGTGGTTGATTATTTTTAAATTGCTCATTAAATATTTGTATTACTGTTGAGTAGGGCGATTTTCCAGGAATCATATGATCACCGTAAACATTATAAAATCTTGTAATAATAGTTGGTACATCATATACCTTAGAATATAATTTACATAATTCCTCTCCTACCCATTTTGAAAATGTATATGGGTTCTTATGTACTCCTCCATGTGTAGAGCTACTTCCTGCGTAAATTACTGGAGTTTTATTTTGTCTTGCATATTCTAAAACTCTTTGAGTACCAAGCATATTTGAATCAAATGTTGATATAGGAAATTTAAAAGATGGTTGGATACGAGCTAAAGCTGCTAAATGATATATTATATCAGGTTCAATATAATTTATTATCTCTGTTGCTTCCTCAGTATGAATATCAGCTTCTTGATATTTAACACCATCTATTTCGTTTTCTTTATACCCAGTAGAATAATTATCTATAGAATATAATTCAGCATTAGGTTTTTGTATCTGCAAAGATTTAAGTAAGTTAGTACCTACAAAACCTGCTCCTCCTGTAACTAGTATTTTCATAATTTACTATATAAGTTATTTTGTTTTTCTTGTTTTTCAATAGTTTTAGGATGTATTAAGCAAAACATATTATCAGTTGGAAGTTTAGTTTCTGCTTTATATCCTTTAACTACTTCGTGTACTTTATTCTCCCATTTAATATACGAAATATTTTTCAATAATCTAGACTGATAATCAGGAAAGTTTATTCTTTTTCTTTCATCTACTCTCCATCTCCATTTTTGTATATGTTCAGATGTTATACCTTCTACTGTGTTAATTCTTGGTACCCAAAATAAATCTACTTCCGGATTAGATTCTAAAATATCCGGAAGATGCTCAATAAATATTGGATGCAGATACTCATCAGCATCTATTTGGAATATATAATCTCCTGTACAATTATCTTTTAAATTATTTTTAAATGAAGCAAAATCTTTATTCAAAGGAAATTCTATAACTTTTATTATATCTTCATAGTTTTCTAAAACTCTATATACTTCCGGAGTAGTATTATCTTTATCACATTGAATAATTATTTCATCTTCTTTTCGTATTGTATTTATTAATACTAATAAAAGTCTATCTAATTCATCATGTTCATTACATACTGTAATAGCATAACTAATCTTCATTTTCTTCTTTTTCAAAAGCTCCTATGTAATCTAATGCTTCGATAAAATCATATTTTTCAAATGATCTTAATGTTTTTGTATCAGATGCAAATTTATAATAACCTCCTTTTGGATTCTTAAACATTTCCTTTTCATGATCTTCTACTTGTCTATGTTTCATTGCTGCCCAACTCCAGTTATCTGTGTTTGTACCTTTTACAAATACTGATCCTTTACCTTGCACATCAATATAAGATGGCATCCATTTTAAACCCTCTTTATCTTCAAATATCAAATCTTTATATAGCTCCGGCAATGTTTTTAATTGCTCTTCATAAAACTCTTCTCCTATTTTCATAAGAGAGTTTGTTTGAAAGCTACATCCATAACACATATAGTTAGTAACCTCCATACTTACTCGGTTCTTATAACAAGCATCACTTTGTCTCTCACACGGACATATTGTCAAATTATCAGTCATTACTTACTTTTTCTAATCTTGGAAATTTTATATTTTCTTTTTTATTATTATCTAAATTAGGCAATTGTAGTTTAGGTAATTTTAATTTAGGTAAATTTAATTGAACTTGTTTTGGAAATTCCGGAATGTACTTTGTAAGAATATTATCAAGTTTATCTTCCATTGCTTTAAATGAAAACTCTTTAATATTTTTAGTACCTTGCGATTTACCTCTTCGTTCATAGGTTGAATATTCATTATACACAGCATACATAGCATTTGCAAATGTTTGCATATTAACATTAAACCATTTACTTTCTGGAATTATCCAATCATTCACTGCTGATTTGTCTACTGGAGTCAGCTCTCCTGGTAAAAGTACTGATAATTCGGGATCTAAAAAATCAACATGACCTGACCATCCGGTTGTAATAACAGGTTTTTTACTTGTAGTAAATTCTAATAATGGTCTACCAAACCCTTCACCTTTAGTTAGAGAAACCATTGCTTTTACTTTTTTATGATTGTATAAGCTATTCATTTCTTCATTAGTAAGGTCTCCATGAACTACATAAATATTTGGTAGTTTTTTTGCATTAACAGATTTTCTAATTAAATGTATCTTTTTTAATATTGATTTTCTATCCATTATAGAAGATGCTCCTGTAGATGTTTTTAGAATTAATGCAGGAGGATTCTTTTTATCTTTAAAAAGCTCAAAAAATCCTTTTACAAGTAGACCTACATTTTTTCTATCTTGACCTAAATTACCTTGCATCCAATGGCCTACAAATAAAAAGCAGAAATTTTCCTTAATATTATTTAATTTAAAGTTTGATTTTGATACTTTATATACATCTGTATCGACTCCTTCAAAAAGAACCTCCATAGCAGTATCTGCTTTTACTACACCTACTTTTTGATTAGTACGTTTATCTACCTGCTCAAAAGCCATTGCTTTAAAAACATCTATAGTATGCTTAGATGATCCTAAAATTAAATTCATTCTATTAAGACCTTGTATCCATTCCGGTTTACATGCAGTTGTTTCAATTCCTGCTGTTACTCCAATATTAAACTTCCCAATAGGTTGAAACTCGTTAGGTATTGAATGTTGTACCCAAATATCAGGTTTGTAATTCAGATTAGGAATAAGATATTCTTGTAGATAACTCCACTCTTCATTATCCTCTAGAAAGAATTCAGGAGTTTGACCCCACCTTTGTGCTAATATTTTTACATCATACTTATCTAAATTGATTAATGCTTTTACTAAATCTCTTGCTCTTGCTCCATAACCACTATAAGTATCGATAGGGCAGGATATAATTAAACTTGGTTTATTCATTTTAATAAATTAATGTGTGACGTAAACGTTGAGGTTCGTAATCTAATGAATCGATTACCTCATAATTTTCTCTTGGTACAAAACTATCTAATACTTTATCAATTCCTTTCATAACTCGTTTAGACATAATATTAGAAGTAAATCCAACTTCTTCTGAAGTTGCCCATTCTCTTCCTTTTTTGCCCATCTCTTTTAGTTGTTTTCGATTTTGATATGCAGACATAATAGCTTCTGCAGCATCTCGTATATTAATTCTATCGTCAAAAATATATGGTGTTTGAGGAGAACCTTGTAAAGATATAGAAGAAGGATATACAGGATAACTCCATCCTCCATGTTCTTTTATTGTACCATAATGATTAGATGGTAAATCCTTTGTTGGTGTAAACCATTTACCTTCTTTATCTTTAAAACCCATTTGATCTTGCATACCTCCTGTTACAGTAGCAATAAAAGGTGTTCCACATAATAATGCTTCAGTTAATGCTAATCCCCATCCTTCATTTGAAGATAGTTGTATTTGAATATCAGCTAAATTATAAAGCCAATGCATATGCTTTGGATTCAATCTATTTAAAGAAAATTTAATATTATTTTCATATTTTTCTCCAAACAGATATTCTCTTACAGCTTCTAAATCTGTTCCATGATTTGATACTAATTCAGTATGTAATACAAATGCACATTTTTCAGCTTCAGCTTTTGGCAATTTATCTAAAAACAATCTAAATGCTGCCATAGCATCTGGTATTTGTTTTCTTCTCATATTACGAGAATTAAATAACATAGTAAAATCATACTCTTGACCTAGAAGTTGATTTTTAAATTGTGTATATTCTTTATAATCAGCGTCAGTTTCGGATTTTGGATAAAATAACTCAGTATTTACTCCATGTGGAATATATTCTAATACTTTATCTTTTACATTATCTCCTAAAACTATTTCATTAATTAATTTAGTTTGTTTTGATATTGCAAATAGTCCATCACATGATTCATAAAATGCTTCATTATATTGTGGTGCTGGCCAGTCATCCCATATATTCAAGTAAATAAAAGGAATCTCCTTTCTTAATTCCCTTTCCATATTAAATAGCCAGGTAAAATATCTAGGATCAGTAATAAACATGATTGCATCAGGTTGTTCCTCCTTAATAATTTGTCTAATTAATTGTGGATTACCGTAACCATCTACAGGATAAATCATGCAGTAAATATCCTTTAATCCTAATTCATTTTCGAATGCTTGGCTAACATCAATTTTTTTACCTTTATCTGGATGATTAACTGCTCCTGCTATATTAACCCAATCAAAATATTCAGATGTGTGAACAACTATATCTTTTGCTACATTACCTACTCCTGAATGTGTACGAATATCGTCACTGATCAATAAGATTTTCTTTCTTTCTGATCTTGGTTTATAACTTACTGTTTTCATTTAAAACTTAAATATTGTGATTGTGAACGTTTCTTCTGAACTCTTCATCATTTAAATAAAGATGAATAGCTCTTTCAGCTAATTTCTGGAATGTGAATTTTCTTCTTACACATTCTACTTTAAAATCCTCGAATAATTGAGGATCAATCCTTACGGTTGTTAAAACTCTATCTCTGTTTGTACTCATGACTTTAAATATATTTACATATAAATATCACCTAAATCCTCTTATGAGATTCCCCATTCACATAAATCCTTATTTCCGGAAAACGGACAAAATTTACAACCAAATGCTGTTGGATTAGCTCGATGTGTTTTATCTTTGTGACCATCTTTATCAAAACATTCCTCTAAGAATTCTTTTAATAATTTATTTGATCGATTGATTGATACCTTTCCATCTGATGGTTCGAATCTTTGAATAGACTTTTCAAGAAACTCTCCTTCCTCATAAATCTTTCTCTTTAAGATAAGATATTCTACTTTAATACTTTCTAATGGTATATCATATGTAGTAGATAAGAATTGTTTATATAGAAGTAACTGAGACTTAGCTATGTTATCTTTCTTTTTATCTTTATTCCATCCTCTAGTAGAAGTTTTTAAATCTATAATCTTAAATGTATCATCCCATTCATCGAAGATAAGAACATCAATATACCCTTTAAAAATTAAATTAGGATTATTAATATACTTTCTCATTGAGACATTAATAGGAACTTCGCAACCTACTAAATGAACTCCTTTCTTACCAAAGTAGTCTTTACGTTTCTTAACTAAGAAGTTTAATATTTTTACTCCATCATTATAGAATTCAGTTAAGTCACCCGGTGATGAGAAATGCTTATTACTATTCTTTTTCAGAGCAGTCATATACTCTGTTTTCATCTTCTCTTTAAGCATATCTTCTAAAGGTAATTCATTGGCAGATTTAATGCTAACACTATACATTTGGTCTAACCATTCTTGTATTACCTCATGCATAGCTGTACCAAAGACAAAGTGTATGCTTGGTTCATACATCTTGTGACCATCTTTGTACATCAAAGACCACTTACGAGGACATTGATGAAACATAGATAATTGAGAGTATGATATGTTCTTTTGATAGGAATAATCTATCTTAATATCTTCAGTCTCTCTAATTTCTTTTACTATCTTTGGAACTTTCTTTGCCATTACTTTGTAAAAATCTCTCTAACTAACTGACCTAATTTAGCATTAGTTGGATTTGTTTTAATCAATTCCTGAATTGTACTATGATTGTTAATTTCTTTCTTTAGGTATTGAGTTAGATCAAGAGCTTCTTCATATGCATGCTGTAGCATATCCTGATAATTATTATCATCTAAATAATGACCATATTTGTTTAATCCTCTTTCGTTACGCTCTTGAAGATCTTGGTAAATTTCTTCTGTTATTTTACTTGCCATGAATTAATTTATTTACTGTATAATCTTCTTTGATTAAATTTAAATTCTTTTTTAATTTACGATTTAATCGCCACGCCTTCCAACTATTATGTTGTTTATTTTCAGCTAATGTATGTAGCTGGTCGGTTATTTGAGATATTTGCTTATAAGGATTATTTTTCATTCAAAACTTTTTTAATTTCTTTATCTTCTTTACCTACACTTTGTAATATTTCTACTAGTACATCTTTATCTAAAAAAGTCAATACTTCTTTAACTTCTCTTTCACTAAACTTATAATAGTTAGTTAAAGTATCTACTAACTCTTTATTAGGTTGTTTAACTTTAGATTTAATATACTTAAAAAACATTTTCTTTTTAGGAAGTATATTCTTATAACAAAGGTAGACAGCTTTCTTATCAAGGGGATTAAGTAGCTGAAGTTCATTGACTAGACTTGAATAGGGACCATACATACTTACAAATCTATGTATCATATAGGAATTAAATTTATCCCAATCTTGATCCGAAAACTGATCTACCTCTGTCTTAAGATAGCTAATATGATTTAGCCAATCAAAGATATTATTTATCTTATCCTTTTTCAATCAGAAAATCTTTATATTCTTCTCGTAAATTTTCTGGAACGCTATCAGCTAAGATCTTACCTGAGCTTTGATCGTAAAATACAGGGATTGGTAGAATAGCATCATCGCTTGTATTAGCTACAAATTTAGATACTTTTCGTAAAATAAATCCTTGTTGAAAAATATTAGCAGCATTTGATTCAGAATCGGTTGTTACTGCTGTTGTTGCACTAAGATCAATATCTAGTTGCGGTTGAGGGGTTTGTACATCATTCATAATACTTGTTTTTGATTTAACACATTAATAATTTCTGATAATAACGCCATAACGTTAATTTCTTTATCTATTCTAAAATTTGCTTTATAACTATATTCATTAATAAGAATAACTATTTCATGCTCTTTTCCAGGAGCATATTCAGAACTTTGATCATATAACTTTTTAAATAACTCTTCGAAATCTTTTACTCCTGAATCAGCTATTATCTGTCGCAGCTCTCTCCAGTTACGTTTACTTTTAAGATTATCGATTATTTGTTTATGGTATGCTGATGATACTACAGTTGATTTGGTTAAATCAAGTTTACCTTTCTTAGAAAACATCTGAATAGTATTCAGCATTTTTCTCAAGTCAGGATAGTATGTATTAACTACATCCTTTAACGATTCTTTTTCATATTCAATCTTCTCTTCATCTAAGATAGAAACTAAATGTAATGCTATATCTTTCTTAGAAGGAGGAATAATATTTACAACCTGGCATCTTGATTGTATAGGATCAATAATCTTTTCTACATAATTACAAGTTAAAATAAATCTTGTATTACGTGAATATTGCTCCATTACATTCCTTAATGCAGCTTGAGACTGTATAGTAAGATAGTCAGCCTCATCTAAAATAACTACCTTAAGAGGTTTAAAAGACATAGTAGAAGCAAATCCTACTACTTTTTCTCTAATAGTATCAATACCTCTTTCATCAGAAGCGTTAATGTAAATATAATCACATTCAATTTTATTTACTATTAATTTAGCAGCTGATGTTTTTCCTGTTCCGGCAGGTCCATAAAGTAACAAGTTCTGAATATCGTTCTCTGCAATATACAGAGAAACGATATCCTTGAACTCTTGATTACCAACATAACTGTCTACAGATTGTGGTCTGTATTTTTCTACAAATAAACTATGATCTTGCATTAAAAATCGTTTTCATAAATTGAATACCTCTTTGGTGGAGGTGCAGGAGCTTCTTCAAAACCTACTTTAAATATTTTACCTTCTCTAGGTGAGAAATAAAAGTCTCCAGTATAACCTGTTTTAAGATAAAATGCTTCCAAAGCATCCATTAAAGTATCCTGTACTTCATCTGGATTGTCTCCTACAAGATTCCATCTATCACCTGGTGGTACTCTATTAGCTATAACTGTTTTGACTATTTGTTCCATTAACTAAATTTAAAACATTTGTGGCATAACTCCAACTTCTTCCCCATCTTTTTCTACTTCTTCTACAGAAATAGTTCCTTCAGTTAACAGAATAGTTCCTGCGATAGAAGCTGCATTTAGTAAAGCATTTTTAGTTACTTTAAAAGGATCAATAATACCATACTCTTTCATATCTCCTACTTTTTCGGTTTTTAGATTATATCCATTCCAGAAGTCAGAAATCAATAAAGAATTAGCAATTGTATCAATATCCTTATCAGTTTTACCAGCATTAGATAAAATAGTTTCAAAAGGTCGCATAATAGCTTCTTTTACGAAAGTTTCTCCTAAATTAAAGTCTCTAGATACATCTTCAGTAAATTCAAAGTATTCAGATATATAATGCAATGCTCTTCCACCTCCAGGTAAAATACCATCTTCAATTGCGCATTTTGTTGCAAATAAAGCATCCTACTCGATCTTTTCTTTCTTTCATTTCAGCTTCAGTCATACCTCCTACATGAATGACAGATACTCCACCGGTCATTTTAGCTAAACGATCTTGTAACGCTTGTACTTCGAATGGAGTTGATGACTGATCAATTTGTGATTGAAGTGATTCTACATGAGTTTTAATAACATCTTCATTTCCATGACCATCAATAATAGTTGTCTTATCCTTTGTTACTTTTACTGATCGACAAGATCCCATCCAAGACCAATCAAACTTATCAAGTTTCATTCCTTTAGCTACTGAAAATACTTCTCCTCCAGTAAGCTTAGCAATATCATCTAATACTAATTTTTTACGATCTCCAAACTCAGGCGACTTAACTGCGCATACTTTTAAAGAACCTCTCATCTTATTAACAATAAGAGTTGCAAGAGCTTCACCTTCAATATCATCGCAAATAATCAGTAATGATTTATTATTAGATGAAGCATGATTTAGAATAGGAAGTAATTCTTTTACATTCCGGAAAGTATGATCTGCAATAAGAACAGCTACATCATTCATATTACATGTCATAGAATCATTATGAGTGACAAAGTAATGTGATTTATATCCTCTATCGAATTGCATACCCTCAACTACTTCAAGATATGTTTCTCCTGTCTTACTTTCTTCAATATGAACTACTCCATTGGTACCAGCAGTATCTAATCCTTCATATACTAAATTACCAATTTCTTCATCATTATTACCAGAAATAGTTGCTACATTAATTAGTTCTTGAGGATCAGAAATATCTTCAGCTAAATTTGATAAAGAAGAAATAATACTCTTTACAGCGCTGTCAATCCCTTTTTTGATTTCAGTAGCATTTCCTCCTTCATCTAATCTTTGTAATCCTAACTGAACGATTTCGCGTGCTAGTAATGTAGATGTAGTTGTTCCATCTCCTACTTTATCAGCAGTATTAATAGCTGCTTGCTTAATAAGTTTAATACCCAAATTTTCGATAGGATCATCAAGTTGTTGTATTTGCTTTGCAACAGTTACCCCATCTTTAGTTGAATATACTTTTCCTTCTTCTTCATAGATAATATTTCTACCATTCGGTCCTAATGTTGAAATAACTGCATCAGCTAATGTATTGATACCTTTTGCTAATTGTTTACGAGCTTGTGCTCCTAATACTACTTTTTGTTTACTCATTGTCTTGTATTTTTGCTAAAACTTCTTTTTCATTAATAATATAATATTCTTCATCCATATAAACAAATTTAGAATATCCTGTTGCTGGTAAGACGATTCGATCGCCTGGTTTAAGGGTTGTTTCGATAAAGGTACCTGTTACTGTATAGTATCCAGGACCTACTTCAATTACTTCTCCTACTTCATTTAAATCTTTTCCCATATCAGGAACAATAATATTGCCGTATGAAGTTTCATCTCTTTCTAATTTTTTAAAGATAACGGCATCAAACATTGGTCTAAAACTCATAATATAAAATTTTTAATTTTTAAAAATAACCAAGGAACGGGTCAAATATAACTTATTTAATTTGTAGTGTTTTTGGTTTAGATTCTTCTCTCATTGGAATACTAATTTCAAGTAAACCGTTTTCCATTTTAGCTTTAGCTTTTGCAAGATCAAATCTTGGATTAATCTTCCAGCCAAAGTTAAATGATTTGCGAGTAATACTTCTATTAAGATAATAGATTGAATCATCCGCTTCCTCTTTAGGTTTTTCATAAATTACTCTTAGAACATCTTCATTAGTTTCCAACTGAAGATTATCTTTAGTTAAACCTACACAGGCAATATTGAAATTTAAAGTATCGTCTTTTTGAAAAATGTCAACAGGATAGTTGAACTTTGTCATGCTGATTGGTTGAAAACGCTCAGCTGCGTTAAAAAAGTCTTTGAAAAATACATCAAAGATATGTTCTTGTTCTCTTAAAAGATTTCCCATAATTCTAAAATTTATAGTTAAAAAATAAAAATACCCGAGCGTCTTTCGATCGCTCTCTTAGTTGACCCGTTCCGTGGTCTATATTAAATATATGCTTTTTCAAAAAATGAAATTATTTATCCTTTTCGTAAAATATAATATAAAGACTTCATTTCCCTATCATGAAATTCTAATCTCATTAAACCTCCTTCATTAATAGACATTAATGATCTTTCACTTGATTTATTAGCTCGTAATACTGTTTGAATTAGTTTAGAATTAAAAGGAATACCTTGTATCTCCCCAGTATAACTACATGGCATATTATATTCTACCTTATTAGTATGAGCAGTAATATCACCAAAGGAAAAACTAACTACCTTCTGATCGGTAATATCAATCTTAGTATTAACTATTACATTATCATTATCTTGTAATGCATCATTTGCCTTAATAAAATTATTGATATCTTCATCAACAATCTCTATTTCTGCTTGATAGCTTTCCGGCTCTTTAACAGCTCCTACTTTATCAAACAATACAGGATCACCTAAAGTATATGCAAGGTTAAAAAACTTATCTGATATTAATAGCTTAGCAGGAATATTATTTCTCTTCTCTACTTCTACTAATAAGTCACCTAAAGTAATCTTAATTAATTTACTTAATTGAGATGTATTATGAATACCTAATGCACAATCTTCTAAATCAAAATCATTACATTCTACCTTACCAATACAATCTCTAGTAGGAGTCATAAAATCTACTACTAGATTTTTATTATTTACTACCCACTTAACTGTTTCGACTTGCTTTTCTAAGCTATATCGATCTACAATATCAACTAATGTACTTTTATTTATCATATTTTAAAATGTAAAGAATTTAGATGAATGAGGATTTAGATTCAATACCCATCCAATATCTCCATAAAAACCTTGTAACTTTTTTAATAACACAGATTCAAATATTTTTTCTCTATCAGCGTATTCATTCATAAATGTACGAACTTTATCTGGAATATCAAAATCTAAAAAGGCTATTGCGTCAATTTTATATGGATTATCTTTAAGATAGATCCATTTAATCTTATCTCCTTGAGCTATAAAAGAATGTTTCTTATCTAATCCCCAGTAACGTAATAGATCATTATAGCGTAATGCAGCTTTAACTGAAGCTAATGCTCCTTTAGTTGTAGGAGTAAATAGTTCTCCAGGTTTAGGTTTACGCTCTACATAATCATCCATAGTATTAACTGCTGTAGGATTACCAAGTAATACAATATCAGTCTCTAAAGATAGAGTTTTTTTCTTAAAGTCTAATATCTTTTGATCGATTTCTTCTTTAGCAGTACCCTTTAGAGCTTGCTTCATAATTCCATAAAAGAATTCAGAGAAGTATTTCGGGAAGTTAGTTTTCATATACTCTAATCCCTTAAAAGAAAGATACTCATTCTTAATATGTTCTTCCCTTGTTATCCATTGCGCATACCTACGAACGGATCTAAAGTAAGCTGAACGTATAACACATTCAGTCTTCATCTCTAATCTATGATCTTTGCAGTTAAAGATATCTGTAGCTACACTCTGGTAATGATCATTTAGTACATCTTGAAACTTAATAGCAGTCTTCTCTAATAGATCATCTTTTTCATCATCAGTCTTTTCATCAAAGTCTGGATAAAGATATCTTAGTATAGGAAGAGCTTTAACATATACTGAATCAGTATCAGTATAAATGCTAAAGTTTTCTTTACCAGGAGGGCAAATATATTCAGGAATTGTCTGAAGTTGTTTCATTTAGTAAGCCTAGTTTTCTTTTTACTTCTTCTTTTGTTTTACCTTTAATCTTAAAGATAGGATTATTTTCGAAATATCCAAACCAAAGATTATGTTTTTCATCAAAAAATATATGAACTTTATTCATAGTAGAAAAGATAAGGCCTCCGAAGAGGCCATTATTATTATTGAGCGTACTCGATAGCTAGTTCAAAAAGCTCTTTATTTACTTTAGTATCTTTTTTGAAGTCCGTAATAGGACGAGCTTTACGAGTAGAATCTTGGATTACATAATTGAATCGTCCGTGAATAATTTTCTCTTGAATAAGATTAAATACAGACCATACTGAACGATCAGCATCTTCACGACGAGTAGGTTCGATTAACTCTTGATAATTAATCTGAATAGTCTTTAACTGCTTTTCAGTAAAGCGGGACTTAACTGCATCTTTTGCAAAGTTAATCATCTCTTGTTGAGACATTTTAGTTTCAGCCATTTTATTCATAGACTCTACTGTAAGAGGTAAAGCTTCTACAAGCTTATTAATTACTTTAGTTACCTCTTCGTAAGTATAGTTAATATGACGAATCTTCATATCTGCAAAGCTTTCTTCAGCTATTACAAGACCATTAGAACAAACCAATCGAAATAGTCCAGCCATAAATCTAAATGCACCTAATCCGTTATGAGCATTAGACATTACAATTTGAGGATAAACAATATCTCCGTTACGATCGATACTGATATCTGGATTACGGAAGGTTACAGTATGATGACCTGTAGTAGATCCTTTTCGTGATTTACGAGATTGAGCTTTTACTACTCCCCAACCCATAGTAGCTAGATCATCTATTACTTGAGAGGTTGGAATATGAACATACTTTTTAGAAACTCTACCATCAGGCTTACCATAAACCTCAGGACAATTAGCAGCAATTTCAGTACTTGTTAGAAAATTAAAATTCGACATACAAAACATTTTATTGATTAATAATATACTTAAATATAAGAATAAAGTTCCAAAGTTCCAACTATCTTTGGTACTTTTTTTGTATATTATTTACCCTGTCCTCTGTATGCTTTAGAATAATGTTTTCCGTGTTTATGTGAAGAGTTTTTACTCTTAGCATGAACTCCTTTTCTTCTTACCTTTTGCTTTTCAAAAGCTCCTGATCCGTATTTTACTTTAGGCATTTTTTATTTTTTAACAATTACAACAAGGGCATTCGCATGAAGTACCACAATCACAATCAGTACATTCACATTTTAATCTACACCATCCAAAACATACTGCACCTAATGTTAATTTTTGTACTAATAAACAAATTTTACTTTTCATAAAAAATTAATAGTTTGAAAGAAAGCAATCTTTAATCTGATGATAATTCTTTTTCTCCAGGGTAAAGATTTAAATTCTTTAGTTAAAAATATATCTTCTAATTCTTTCATTATAAAGATAAAATCATATCAATAACTTCTTGCTGAGGGAAGAGATCAGTTTTATCTTTTCTAGTATTAGTATGAGTAAGTAATCCTTTTACTCTACCGTAATAAGCATCTTCTTTCCAATCAAATGCTTTAACACCTTCAGCTTTGATCCATTTCTGGAGTCCATCTCTCACATCAATATTATCTCTTTCAGCAATAAATAGAATCCACTTTCTAGTAGCTTCAATCTGAGCATCTGAGTAACGATGCCAGGTTTTATATCCTCTAAATGGTTGAGCTAATTCAACTATCTGAGATTCATGTACTTTAGTTCCGGCATATGTTTTACCATCTTTGATATATCCAAAGTTACAGATCTCAATACCAACAGAATGTTTATGAATATGCTGTGATCCATTCTTACCTAGATGCCATCCATATCCTCCTTCCGGAAAACATTGTACCATTTCTCCATCATAGGTATCATCATTACCTTTGACTGATTGACCTCCTAATACAAACTCAGTAGCAATTCTACCTCTACTATCTCCACCCCATGATTTAATTACATTATATGGATTATGCCATCCAGCAGTGTGATGAAGGAAACAATATTCTTTCTTAGTAGGTCCATCTAAGTATTCACCTCTTGGTAAGAAGTCTTGATGAATAACTAAACCATTTTCTGTTGTATATGTTCTTTCTGATAGATCTGTATCTAGTAAATCCATAGCCTCCAATGTAGCAGGACCAACTAAACCATCTCCTACTAATCCATTTGCTTTTTGCCATTTAATAACAGCTTCTGCAGTTTGTCCTCCAAAGATACCATCAGCTGTTACTCCAACAACTTCTTGAATTTGCTTAACTACTTTTCCTCTTGAACCTATTTTATAAATCATATCTGTACTTTTAAATAAATATTAAATTTTAATTTTCCGTTTTATTGTCTTTATTACCCCAAATTTTATCAGCAGAAGCTAGACCTAACCCTCCAATACTAATTGCTGCTACTGCATTTACCAAAGTTGGTTCTACTGGTTGTTCAGTAAAAAGGTTTATAAATAATGCAATACATAAAGATAAACCTGCTGTAATACCAATGAATCTTTTAGATGAAGGTGTACCTTTTTCATCTTTCAATAATCCGGAACACCATGTTATTATTTTTTTCATATGCTTAATTTTTTTCTGTAGCGTATTTAACACCCATTATAGTACCAATAATACTGAAGGAGTTAGTTAATAAAATACCAAATAAATTAGACCAGGTAGATTCTACAATTTTTGTATCATGACCAGCTGCCATAACATAAACATATAATGCTGATGTTAATAAACCAACTGCACAAATAATAATTAAAGAAACTCTTACAATCCTTCCTATTAATTCGGTTTGCATTTTTTTCTGAAGGGTATCTAGATCAGTAACGGCAACATCTCTTAGTTGTTCTGCTTCTTCTCTAGCTTTATCGGCTTCTTCTTTTGCTGCTTTAGTTTGTTCTAATGATTCTGATATTTGACGCATTAAAGCTTGGTTAGCTTTATCTGCTTCTATTAGTTCTTTGTTTTGGGATTGAATTTGTTTAGTAATCCCAAGCCTTTTTCTCCTAGCTTCCGTATCTTTTTCTTTGCAAGTTGTAAGATAATCTGCGATTTCGGTATCATCTTTTTCTGCTTTAATGAGTTTAAGAACGTTACCTTCTAAATAAACTTTCTTTTTAATTAACTCTAGTAATAAATCTCTATTAGAACCTTTTACTATCATATTTTTTATTTATAAACTTTGAACGGCATCGTTCTATCTTTAAAACCTTCATAATCTTCTCTGAATTGTTCTAAACGAGGTTCAATTTCATCAGATTTAATAATCCAAAATTGACCTCCAACTTCTTTAGCTTTATCAATTTCTTCTTGATCTGAAGATGAAGATATGATTCCGATAACTACTCCGTTACCATATTCTTTATTAATCTTTCTTATTAATTCAATACCATCAAAGGATGAACCAATAATATTTAAGTCAACAAATACACAAGCTGGTCTTTCTTCTTTTGGACCATTCTCGTACCATTCTTTGAACATTCCAGCTGCATCATCAGCTGAGTTAATAGATTGAAGTGATAAAGTGATGTCTAATAAGCTACAAGCATCTTCGAATACTAAGTGAAACAGATCCTCGTCATCAACTAATAATATAGATGGAATCATTGTATTTTTATTTTAAGTCTAGTCCCTTGTTTTAATTTAACGCAATCAATTTCGAAACCATGTTCTCTTAAAATAGAGATACAAATGTTTAATCCTAACCCAGATCCACCTTCTTTTTGATTTTCTCCTCTAGTATAAGGTTGACTAAAAAGTCTAAATTGTTCTTTAGTCATCCCTCTACCATTATCGTCAACAATAAGGTAATCTCCTTTATGATAAATATGTACTGATTTAGTTGAACTGTCATTATATTTTAAACCATTTCGGATTAAGTTATCAACTGCAGTACAAAATAAGGATTCATTTACTTCTAATGAAGGTAATTCATCAATTTTAACTTGTGATTTATATGAAGTAGATGATAAATAATTTTTCAGAATTAGATTTAAATCTAAAAATTCTTTCTCTAATACAGCATCTTTTTTAACTAGATTAGTAAATTCTTTTACTCCATTATAAACTTTTTGAGCATGTTTTAAACCTTCCTCTAACATTTTAAGAGGTGATTCTAAACGAAGTTCTTTTATTTTTTCATCTGAGATTCTTCTCTTAAGTGATGACAAGCCTCTTGGGATGTAGGTATTAATTCCGGAATGCATGTCATGTCTTAATATTTTAGCTGCATGTTCTAGATATGCATTCTTTCTTTCTATTTCTTGTTTTTGGAGAACTGATTCCGTAATATCAGTAACTATTTTTAATACTTTAACCAATTTACCTTCCTCCATGATTGGGTTGTAAGTTCCGTGAATGTAAACTTTTTCACCTAACTTATTATACCTTACATAATCCCCGGATTGAAATTTACCTTCGTTTAATTTTATCCAGAAATTTTCATATGCTTTAGATAATTTTACCTTTTCATCTACAAACATGGAATGATGCTTACCTTTAATTTCTTGTAAGGTATAACCCATTATGTCTAAAAAGTTTTGATTTGCATTACAAATTCTTCCTTCAGAACAGAATTCTATAACTGCATTTGATTTATTAATAGCATCTAATACATTTTCTACTTCTCTAGATTTTTTATCTACCATTTCTAAAGAATCTACTAATTCTGTAATGTCTTGTCTTACTGAAAGATATCCTGTATGTTTTCCATTTTCATCAAATTCAGCCATAATCCAAGAACTTACAACATAATATTCCCCTTTTTTATTTTTATTAGTAATCACTTCATGCCAAATAGATTTGTACTTTACTGTTGTGGTGTACATATCTAACCAAAATTCTTTTGGATGTTTACCTGAATTTAGTACTGAATGATCTTTACCAAGTAGTTCATGTTGTTTATAACCTGATATTTTACAGAACATTTCATTTACGTAAGTAATTTTTCCTTTTGTATCTGCTCTAGAAACTAAACAGGAATCATCTAAAATATCTTGTAATGCTTTTCTATTTATTCTTTCTTTTCTATTATTATTATAAACCTGCCACCCCAAATAGAAGAAAAAGGGCATGAATAAAATTACTGAAAAATATTCAAATACATCTACTGACTGTGTATGAGTGATAATATCAAATACCCCTAATGTTTTTACCACAAAGAAAGTAAGCATTATGAGAGTTGCTGCCGCGGTGCAGATTATCGATTTGATATCAATTTTCATTATGTATTAGGTTTCAAATATACCAGCAATGTTAGTTGTAAAACTAGGATTCCAGCCTCCTGTAGCAGTAATATCACCGCCTTCGGCTAATTGAATGCCAAGACTGAGTCGAGTAAGTGCAGCATTACCTGCTCCATTAATGTTAATATTAGTGGCTTCTTCATCATGATCCTGTATCACATAAAGCGGTGATCCAGAATTCTTAGTGATTTTGAAATCACCATTCAAATTAATACCATCTCTGTTTGCAGTCGTTGCTCCAAGATCTATCCTGCTTATATGAATAGTACCTTGAGCAGTCCATGTTGTAACTCCTCCAACCGTAGATGGCGAACTCACTGATGTCCATACAATTGCACCAGAAGCGCCGCGCGGTGTAGTGAGTTCATTTATATATCTACCAGAGCCTGATGGAGCATCGTTGAAAGAATGACCATCTGATGAAATGAGTTCAATTGTACGACCATCTGTGGCTGTAAAATCCTGGCCTGATAATGGATATACCTGTTTGATATCTGCAGTAGCAATTGCTGGTAATGTCAAATTGTTATCAATCACCCATGACCGGTTTGAACTATCAAACCATACCAAAGTGCTTTCTCCCTGCACTACTCCTGTATATCTCGGAGCTCCGTTGAACTCAGCCCCACGTGTCAGATTCCCGAAATTCAATTTAGAGTTGGTACTACCACTGATGTAACTCATGGTTGATGGAAACCTAGATGTTTCCGGCACTGTCCTATTAGTTCTGCCGGCAAAGATTGATCCTAGATTTTCTGCTTCTTCTGTCTCTTTTTGCTGAACAAATCGACTAGCACTTGCATTTAATTGCAGTGGAACACTACCTGCGTACGTAGTTATTTCAGATTTAAGATCTCGTTTTGCTATACGGTTTTGAGTCATCACAGCTGTTACACCGTAATTTTTGTCAATATCAGTATCATTCACAACTTCTCTGACACGATCAAGTGATACTTGCAGAGCAGGTTCAATGGTATTATAGTAATTCAGGTTGCCTGGTCTTCCACTGTAACCTAACAATCTGACTATGTTCTGTCTAATACCTCTACCGGTTGTGTTACCGACACCGAATGAATCCCAATTGACTCCACTACCAGGTCTTAATTGAGTTTTATAATTATCAGCCTGCCCGGCAAAACTTTTGTAGAATGCTTCTTTACCTGATTTCAAAGTTTCACCAGAGAACTGTTGATTGACCTGCTCTCCTGTGACTTCCGCTGATGATTCTAAGAAGGATGCAAATCCCGTCACTTTCAACATATTAGCATCTGTCTCTGCTAGATTAATGAAGTTCTCTGTCTTCACACGTTCATGCACACTTGAATCAATATCAATACCATATATCTCTCTGGCCATATCAAATACTGCAGTAGTGGCTACAGCTTCTGTGTTACCAAGATCCATCACTTCTTTGATGGCAGTTGTGATAGGTGATATAATTTTTGAACCTGATGGTGCTTTTAAAGTTCCAGTAAAGTCAACTCCTGTTACAGAATCAGTCCCTCCTGTTAATTCAAAACCTCCAGTTGGTACAAAAGTAAAAAAGAACTCTCCATTCGCATCTGTTGTAGTACTTACTCCTTCAGCTAATGCAATAACTGTTGCACCAACAATAGGTCCATCAATACCTTGACCACCAAAGGCTATTCCTGGACCTGAGCTGCCTGGTCCACCTCGACTATCTTGAATCATTCTCATATATTCATAATACTGTCTTCTTTGTTCGTTTTCGAACAAAGCTTGCTCTTTAAGATACTTTTGTTTTACTTCCATTAAAGGAAGACCAATGTTATCAGCTCTTCTTACATATGACTGCCATGGTCCAGGATCATTTACTATAAAAAACATTTAAATTATTTTATAATAAATATCAAAGAACTATTCTACAGTATATCTATTTCTGTATCGAATTAGAGTGATAGAATCAGAATAGAGTGAGTCTCCTTCCATATCCATTATTTCGTTAGGATTGAATTGAGCTCCTAAGAATCTAGTTTCAAAATGTAAATGAGGTCCTAATGAATTTCCTGTACTGCCTATTCTACCAATTGGTGTACCATTTGTAATAGTATCACCTTCTTCTACTAATAATTCTCTAAAATGAGCATAGTAAGTTTCAATACCATTGAAATGTCTAATAATAACTAAGTTACCATATCCGCCGTTATAACCATAGCGGGACCATCTTACTACTCCATCAAAAACTCCTCTAGCAGTGTCTCTATTATTGTAACCAATATCTAGAGCACCATGCCAGCCTTGACGTCTATAACCATAACCACTTGTAACTTTGCCTCCTACAGGAAAAGTAAATTCACCTGTATCTAAAACTAAAACTAAACTTACTGAATCTGGGTATCCGTTATAAGGTTTAAAATGCATATAACTAAGATCTCCTCCTTCATATAGCGTATCAGCTTTTAAAGTGTCGGGAGTTATTGGTAAAACTTCATCTTGAATTATTATCGGAACTAATTCTGGTACTGGATGTTGATTTGTATATGTTTTTTGCATAAACATAAAGGTAATCGCCAGTAATAGCATTGCTAAATAATACTTTTTCATGATAAATGTTTGGTTAAAAATATGGCTAGATTAAGCCTCGATATGTAATCGTGTAATGATAAATATCAAAAAATATTTGTAAATCGTGACACGAGTGGGACTCGAACCCACGACCCTCTGATTAAAAGTCAGATGCTACTACCAGCTGAGCTACCGTGTCAGTTTAAATATTACCTAGTTAAATAAGGATATTTTACACGATAAACCAGTTTATCAGCTTGATATTCATAATCAACCCAATATACTTTATAGCGAGCTTGATATGCATAATCACACCAATACCAATGGTGTTTTTGCTCATCAGCCTGATATTGATAATCAGCTACCCAATATTTAATATCCGCTCGATATTCATATTTTACTTCATATAATAATATATCTGCTTGATAAGCGTAATCTACCTCATACATCAATTGTGAAAAACCTGTAATAGGTAAGAATAATAAAATAAATAAGAATTTTTTCATTTTAATATTTTTAGTTTTAAATATTAGTACTCCCAGGAGGAATCGAACCTCCATCAAAGCTTTAGAAGAGCCTCGTTTTATCCGTTAAACTATGGGAGCATGAGTTAATTATCTTTTTCCTCCATCATAGACTTTAGCATGACCTTCTGTAATTAACATTTCATTCAAGCTCCAGCCATCTTCTTGTAGAAATAATTCTCCTAAACATCTTCCGAATTTTCCTACTCCATGAGAAACTAAAACAAATTTATTATCATTTGATTCTAATTGTTCAATAAGATATTGCTTAGCGGCTAAACCTTTTTCTTTTTCTTCTAAATCTCTTGTACGAGATTCCCAAGCATCAATACCATGAAGTCTAATACGAACTTTTTTCCAAGTATCAAATCCTAAATCTACTAGAGCATCAACAGTATCTCCGTCTACTACTCTATCTACTTTTGCGTTGTAAGTATACATTATTTAGGTCCTATATAAGTTAAGTTACGTAATCGATAAATATTTTTAAATCGGTTCCATTCAGGAATCCATTCTACACAAAAATTAACCATACCTGCATCATAGAAAACATAAACTGCACTTCCTGGTTCATCAGGAGATTCTAAAGCATAGATATCAGCTCTGGATTCAGCATCATATTGTAAAAATGTAACATCCATGACATTACTGGTTTGTTCTATATAATCATAGATTACAATATTATTATGATAAAATGATACTTTAAGATCTACTGGTCTAGTTTCTTCTATAACATAATATTCATCTGAATATTTTACTGGGTCTAAGATTTCCATTGTTTTACAAGTAAAATCAAAACCTGTT
>Ga0099850_1000307_pt1 | contig 21723 bp, 6 predicted proteins | sample CB_VirMetaG_5_FD_79182 | JGI IMG/M metagenome (GOLD analysis project Ga0099850, IMG submission 79182) | Freshwater to marine saline gradient viral communities from Chesapeake Bay - CB_1508_1D Viral MetaG | ecosystem: Environmental > Aquatic > Marine > Coastal | place: USA: Chesapeake Bay... | reverse complement strand
TCTTGATACGGGTGCTAGAAGATATTGGGGTAATGTTCCTAGGGATGAAAAAGTGAGAATCACAGATCTAGCAGGACAATTAAATTATCCTTTGACAATTACCAGTTCACAAAGACCTGAAATTTATAATGAAGCAGTAGGAGGTGCTGATGCAAGCCGTCACCTTAGTGGGCAAGCATTTGACGTAAGCACCGCTGGTTGGAGTTATCAACGCACTGAAGATTTTATTAGACGTGCTAGTGAGGCAGGATATAATGGAATAGATGTGGGATCCAATTATATTCATATAGATACTAGACCGTCTGCTCAGCGATGGGGAAGATTACAAAGTGGAGCAGACCGCAGACTTGCGGATACCATAGATCAGCACAGAGAAGCACCACTGAGACCACTTAATTTACCAGAAGGATCATAATGGCATATTTTGATAGAAGCGGAAAAAGTTTATTACCAACACCATATAGAAAATTAGGTGCATTTGCTGACAGTATTTTTACCAGTCTAAGGGTGGGTAGGGTTAAAAACAGTCTCGGTTATGGGAAATTAACTGTGGTATTGGATGGACCTGTACCTAGTTCGCAAAATCCTAATCCTAATAATGCGGCAGGAAATAGAAGCAGTGAAATAGAATGCCAAATGCTGTTACCATATTTTTCACAAAAGCCAGCAGAAGCGGCGGGTGCTGATCCAACAAACTTTGAAGATTCACAGACTGCATCGGGCAGTGCTTTTCCTGCACCACAACCTGGAACATTTGGTCTAATCGCTCTTGCAGAAGATAATTTGAATATTGGTTTTTGGCTTGGTGCATTTCCTGAGCCAGGTATTGGCAATAATATTCCAGATTTCGCTACCAGGGAATATGTTGGTGGCAGTGATGAAGAAATGAGCGAATTAGCAAGCACTGTTGGTTTACCAGCCGGTGAAATGGTCAAGAGTAGCCAAGACGGTTCTATTGCCCAAGAAAAATATAAAAATCCTGTGCATCCTTTTGCACGTACTTTGAGAACGCAAGGATTATTGGTTGATACTGTAAGAGGACAAACAAGTTCAAGTGCAAAAAGAGAAGCCCCTAGTAGGGTGTTAGGTTTTAATACACCAGGAGCAACAGGAACATCCACATATCTAAATCCAGATGGTACTGAAAGAACAGTTACACATTTAGGTGGTCATACATTTACAATGGATGACGGTGACTTAAATGGAAGAAATAATTTAGTTAGATTTAGATCCAGCAAAGGCGGACAGTTTTTAATTCACGATACAGAAGAAATAATTTATATTGCAACACAAAATGGTAATGCTTGGATAGAAATGACTTCCGACGGAAAAATTGATGTATATGCAAGAGACAGTGTAAGCATACACAGCACAGCAGATTTCAACTTCCGAGCAGATAGAGATATAAATCTTGAAGCAGGTAGAAATCTAAATCTTAAGAGTGTAGAAAGATTACACATTGAAGGTGAAACAACAGAATTTCTTGCACAAAGTACTTTTCAGATTGATGCACGTGGTAGTTTTGATTTATCCGCAACTGACACAAGATTATTGGTTGGTAATTTAAGTGTACAAAGTGAAAATATAGATATAACAAATAAATTAAACTTCAAAGCAAAATCTAGTAATTTAGATTTACAAACATTTTATGGTATTACTGCAAGTGCAGGAACTGGTATAGAAATCAAAACAGCAAACACTGCCAACCAAGTATGGATTAACAACTACAATCCAGGTAGAACCTATGAAAAAGGACAAAGTGTTATTTTTGCTAATCAATTTTATAGAGCACTTTCAAAAACAACAGCACCAGGGCCGGCACAAGCACCAATACCGCCTTCACCAGGACTTTATTGGGAACTTATTCCGCCTGCTATACCAACTGTGCCTCATCCTAATCTTGTGCTTGACACAAACCCATTGGGCAAAGTACAGATAAGCAGTTTCTCTGATGTCAATGTACAAAGTGTCACAGGTAAAATAGATGTAAGAGCAACACAAAATATACATATGGATGGATTACAAATTAGATTAAATGAAGGAGCCGCAGGCATCTCGGATCTTGCGGTAATTGCAACTCCTTCCACGTTGCTTGAACCAAAACCAACAACCACACTAGGACTAAAAGCATTGTCACTGTTTACCAATCCAACAACTGATCCGGATGCAGACTGGGCAAGCACATCATATCTAACAACAGAGTCCACAAACAGCATAATGCGTAGAATTCCACAACACGAACCTTGGTCTTTGCACGAAGGTGCCGACAAGGAAGGAACTAGTAAATACTCTACAGATAGGGAGGCTGAATAATGTCTAATTACAAAGAAATAACAGTGTCTGCAAACAATATTAATGCAGGTAATGACAAACGCAGAAGTCAAATATACAAAGGCATTAGCACGGTTAACCCTTCTGCAACCAACTATAATTTATATGATGCAGAGTTAATTAAGCAGGATTTAATAAATCACTTTAATATTAGAAAAGGTGAAAAAATTTACAATGCCAACTTTGGCACTATAATCTGGGATATGCTGTATGAGCCATTAACTGAGCAACTCAGAGACAAGGTTCTTGAAGATGTACTATCTATTTTTGACGCAGAGCCTAGAATAAATGCAAAAAATGTTACGTTGGTACAGAAAGATTATGGATTACAAATTTATGCAGAAATTGAGTTTATAAAACATCAGGTTGTTGAACAAATCATATTTGATTTTGATAAGCAAAACGGTCTCAGTTTAACATAAAAATAAACCACGCAGTTAATTATTTAGGTAAATATTACTATGGCAACATACGATAGACAGAACTCACTACTTGTAAACGAAGATTGGACTAAAATCTATAGATCATTCACGGATTCCGACTTTAGTTCATACGATTTTCCTACCTTACGTAGGACAATGATCAATTATCTACGCAAAAACTATCCAGAAGATTTCAATGATTATGTAGAAAGTTCTGAATATCTTGCACTGATAGATTTGATTGCATTTTTAGGGCAAAGTTTATCATACAGAATTGATCTTAATGCCAGAGAAAACTTTATTGAAACAGCACAGAAAAAAGAATCTGTGCTAAGGCTAGCACGTTTGGTAGGATATAATGCCAAAAGAAATATTCCTGCAAGCGGTTTGTTAAAAGTAACTGGAATACAAACCACAGAAGATGTGGTAGATAGTTTTGGAACCAATCTAAGAAATAGATTTATTATTTGGAACGATGACACCAATGCTAACTGGCTAGAACAAATGACGGCTGTGTTGAATAATGCATTCACAGCAAACACAACATTTGGTAGACCAAGCAGTAGTGCTAACGTTGGTGGAATAGATTCAGAACAATATACTATTAATACTAATCTTTCCGATGTACCACTTTTTAATTTTAGTAAAGTTATAAGTGGTTCAACAACACAGTTTCAGATTGTGAGCGCCAATGTAAATGATTCTTCTATCTATGAAGAAACACCACTGCCAGGTAGACCACTTGGTATGATATATAGAAACGATCGCAGAGGAAACAGCAGTGCTAATACAGGATTCTTCATGCATTTTGTTCAAGGTGATTTGCAGAATGCTCCATTCACGATCAATGATCCTTCAACAAATGAAATTATTAATTTAAATGTAAACAATATTAATGAAAAAGATGTATGGTTGTGGCAATTAGACAGAGACGGAAATCCAGAAACCGAATGGACTAAACTAGATAATGTTTATGGATCTAACGTAATATACAACAGCATTAATAAAAATACCAGAACAATCTATGCGGTGAGCAGTAGAGATAATGATCAAGTGAGTTTGAATTTTGCTGACGGAAGTTTTGGAAATTTACCAAACGGTAGTTTCCTAAGTTACTTTAGGGTCAGCAATGGAAGAACCTATATTATCAAACCCAGTGACATATCAAATGTAGTTGTAACTATTCCATATGTAAGCAAAAGAGGTCAACCTAATAATTTAACTATACAATTAGGATTAAAAAGCACAGTTACTAATGCAAGTGCAAGTGAAGATGCATTGAATATAAAAATAAATGCACCACAGGCATTTTATTCACAGAACAGGATGATCACAGCAGAGGATTATAATACATATCCTTTAACAAGTAATCCTTCAATAGTAAAAGCCAAAGCAGTTAACAGAGCAAGCAGTGGTATCAGCAGACAATTTGAAATTCAAGACCCTACTGGAAAATATTCACCTACTAACCTAATTGCTGATGACGGAATAATTTACAAAAATGATTTTGAAGTGGATTTCAATTTTACTTTTGCAACACGAAATGATGTGCTTGGAATTTTAAGAAATCAAGTTGAACCTATTTTAAACAGTGTAACAACAAAAAGTTTTTACTATGACAAGTATCCAAGAATTAACACAGCAGGATTAAACATTGACTGGGTTAAAAGCACCAATACAACAGCAGGAAGCACAGGTTACTTTAGAAATGCTGTAACAAATGCTCCTATTACTGTTGGTAGTTTTACAGGTAATAACTTTAGATTTATTGCTACAGATGCAATGATTAAATTTGTTCCTCCTAGTGGAAGATATTTTTTACCTAACGGAGAACTTACAACTTCACAAACAAAAACCACAAGAAACTATATCTGGGCAAAAGTTTTAAATGTTATAGGTGACGGTAGCAATGGCGGGCAGGGAGCATTAGATGACGGTACCGGTCCACTTGTGTTAAGTGAAAAGATTAGTTCACTAGCAACTCCTAGTGAAATTATTCCAAATATTGTTACAGATTTACCAAGTGACATTGAGACTGAAATGATCGATTTAGTATTCAACTATAAAACATTTGGTGTAAGATTTGACCAAAACAGCCAGGTGTGGAAAATCATTGCCAACGCTAACCTAAACACAATAGATCCTTTTAGTTTAGATAGACAAGGTGATTTATCTGGTACCAAAGTTGACAAAAGTTGGATTTTACTTTTTGAAACAGACGGTGACACCTATACTGTAACATATAGAGGTCTCAATTATAGATTTGATAGTGAAAAACTAGTTTCATTCTATGTGGATGAAAGAGGTAAATCTTATGATACACAAACTGGTACGGTAATCAAAGATCAAATAAAAATTCTAAAAGTAAATGAAGATCCTACCGAGTCAACAATATTAGACAAAGACTATCAATGGGAAATAACTGGTGCTGTTAGAGCATTAGACGGATATGAAGAAAAAAACAAAGTTGTGATTAACTTGTTTGATAGCGATGATGACGGAATGGTTGATGATCCTGACAGTTTTATTAATGTGGTCGCACCAGAGTCAACGGATGTAAGGGGATATAAAGATAAGTTTGTATTCTTTAAAAATTCTAAAGTAGGTAACTTTACTGTAACAACAAAAGTTGATGCATCTAATTTTGTAATTTTTGATAGACAATCAAGCGTTTCATCCTTGAGTGAATACAGTGACGGGCAACTATTTTATTTTTATAATTCACTTGAAAATGTTGTAAAAGAATATAATGCAACACAAGGTGCACTTGTTTTAAACAACGAATATTTTGCAAAACCTGGCAGAGCAGATATTAAATTCCAATACCTACATAATGCAGAAAACGATCGTAGACTTGATCCAAGTAAAACAAACATTATTGATATGTATGTATTGACAGAAAATTATGACAATGAATTTAGAAGTTATCTAAATGGTAACACTAGTAAACCAACACAACCAACCAGTGAACAATTAAGATCACAGTTTGAACCAGTGTTAGAAAAAGTTAAATCTATTTCAGATACAATTATTTTTCATAGTGTAAAATATAAAACTCTGTTTGGTTCAGATGCTGAAACAAGTTTACAAGCAACTTTTAAGGTTGTTAAAACACCAAACAGCACAATGAGTGATAATGAAATTAAAAGTATGGTAGTAACTGCTATAAATGATTTCTTTGCTATTGATAATTGGGATTTTGGTGATACATTTTATTTTACAGAATTAGCAACTTATGTTCATAATCAACTTGCTCCCGAATTAGCAAACTTTGTAATTGTTCCTAGATCTAACTCACAGAGTTTTGGTTCGTTGTTTCAATTGACAAGCAAACCAGATGAAATTTTCATTAGCAGTGCAACAGTGGATAATGTTGAGATTATAGACAGTTTAACCGCAAGTAACCTACAAGCATCAGGTGATATTATTAGCAGTGCAATGTCTATTAGCACAGGCAATGGTACTTCAACAGCAACTGGAGTAACAATTACATCCACTACAAGTAATAACACCGGAGGCTCAGGTTACTAATGGCATACAGCGAAAACAACGCACCTGTCAATAAAGAAAACAAAGACAAGTTTAGAAACAGTGCTGATCTGTTGCCTTTGTTTTTTAGAACAGAAGCAAACAGAAAATTCCTTGGTAGCACACTAGATAGTTTTATCAGCAAAGGACAACTTGAAAGATTAAATGGCTTTGTTGGTGCTAGAGATACAATTGGTTCTAAACCAAGTGATGAATATATTCCTGAACCAACAAAAAATCGCAGAAGATACAATCTACTACCTAGTGTTGTAATCAGAGATGACTTCCAGGATAGAACCGATTGGACAGGTACATATGATGACCTAATTAATCAATTGGATTATTTTGGTGCAAACACAACCAAGCACAATAGATTATTTGATAGCAGATACTATGCTTGGAATCCGCATATTGATTTTGATAAGTTTGTAAATTATAGACAATACTATTGGTTACCTCAAGGACCTAATCCTGTAACTATAACAGGATATGCTGATGGAACCATAAGCACATTTAAGATTGCCAACAACGGCAATGTTGAATATGTTTTTACACCCGACGGTGCCACAGGTAATCCATATGTTGTATTATATAGAGGAGCAACTTATAGATTTGAAGTTAATGCTCCCGGTCATCCTTTTTATATCAAAAATGCTAGAACAACAGGCGAAGCGGATCAATACACATCGGGTGTGGTAAACAATGGTGCACAAAATGGAACTGTTGTTTTCACAGTACCCATTGATGCTCCTGATATTTTATACTATGCCTGCGGTAATCATCAAGAAATGCAAGGCATTCTAGAAATTAAAAATGCCGCCGAAGAACTTAACATAGATATCAACACAGAAATTTTAGGTAAAGCAACTTACACAAGTGCAAATGGTGTTGTTTTTACCAATGGAATGAAAGTGAACTTTGAAGGCGATATTACACCTAGTTCATATAAAAATAAAAATTATTATGTAGAGGGAGTTGGTGACAGCATCAAGTTAATTGAAGAAGCCGAACTTGATACACCAGAAATATACAGTCAAAATTTTGATTATGAATTTGACATTGATGGATACGATGATACACCATTTGATGATGCACAGAACTATCCAACCAAACCTGAATATATAACAATCAACAGATCCAGCATTGACAAAAATGCATGGTCGAGATATAATAGATGGTTTCATAAATCAGTAATTGATAAAACCGCTGAATATAATAATACGGTGGCTGTGCTAGATGAAAATTCTAGAGCAAAACGACCTATTATTGAATTTCAACCTAACATTCAATTGTTTAACAGTGCGGTACAAGGTTTAGGAAATGTTGATTTAATTGATACTGTAACCACAGATGCATTTAGTGATGTGGAAGGACAGATTGGTTACTACGTAGATGAAGTTTTACTATTGGAAGGTATGCGTGTAGTATTCAATGCAGACCCTGACATAACAGTGCGTGGAAAAATATACGAAGTAAAATTTATACAGCACAAAGGTGTTAAAAGAATTCACCTAGAAGAACAAACAACTCCATTAGAAGGCCAAGGGATTGTAATAAAGCAAGGTGAAACAGAACAGGGAACCAGTTGGTATTACAATGGAACACAGTGGATAAAAGGCCAACAGAAAACACAAATTAACCAATCACCTTTGTTTGATTTGTATGACAGCAACGGTACAAGTTTTGGTAATGAAGCCTATGGTGTTGGATCATTCCTTGGAAATGAAATTGTAAGTTACAAGAGAGGTAGTGGATCCGATGACACGGTTTTAGGATTTCCGGTTTCTTATCAGAATGTAGCCAACGTTGGAGACATTGTTTTTGAATTTGATTGGGACGATTCTAGTTTTACATACGTAGCCAGTGATGGTGTAAAAACCATAGACACCGCCAGTGGACTTTTAAAAATTAATTCAAATCTAACAGAATTTAGGTATGACAACGGTTGGAGCATTGTTGAAGAAAAACTAAGACAACCTATCGTACAAATTAACGATACCTTTGCAGACACCGACAGAATTAGAATAACAGCAATTGAAAATGCAGGACTTTACATAGATGAAGTTGAAGTTGTTGTTTTATACGATAATAAAATTTTACGTGATGGCATTGATTTCAATCTGTCTCTTGGTCAGGATAACACAAATTTATACATAGATTTTGTGCAAACCATCCCAACTGATAAACGTGTAATTACAAAAATTATTACAGATGCAACACCAACGGATATTGGATTTTATGAAGCACCAAAAAATCTTACCAACAATGCTGAGAACAATGACCTACAAACGTTTACACTTGGTAGTGTGACAGATCATTTTAGAACCATTATAGAAAATGATCCAAGGGTTATTGGCACAATTAATGGTGTAACCAATGCTAGAGATATCAAGGACATATACAAAAAAGGCCTGAGATATATCAAACATCAAGGTAGTTTATTACCTGCTATATTTGGGTTGGTTGACAATGAAACAAATGTTATAAAAGCAATCAGAAAAAATGCACAGGATTATAACCTATTCAAACAACAGTTTTTAAAAATAGCAGATGGTTTAGATTTAGATGAAGTACCTGAAACTGATGTAGATAAAGTTTTGTACAAAATGAGTTTGAATAGAACTCCGCAAAGCAGTTATTATTACAGCGATATGGCAGGCTATGGTAAAACGGTTAGCAAACTTACATATACTGTAAAAACTATTTCACAAAACACATTTGGTATTAATACTAATTTTTCTCTAGACACAATCAGTGATAGAGCAGTTTATGTATACCTAAATGGTGAGCAATTAATTAATAATATTGATTATGAGTTTGATGCTGTGGATAATACTGTTACAATTAAACGCAGTCTTGCACTTAATGATGTTGTTAAAATTAATGATTATAATACGGTGGGTAATGTTATACCGAACACACCTACTAAATTAGGATTATATCCCAAGTACAAACCACGTAAGTTTTTAGATAATACCTATGTAACTCCTACTGAAGTAATTGAAGGACATGATGGTAGTAAAACTATTGCTTATGGTGATTATAGAGATAATCTAATATTAGAATTAGAAAAAAGAATCTATAATAATTTAAAAGTTCAATACAATAGAAAAGTTTTTGACCACAATGAATTTGTTCCTGGTGGGTTTAGAAGCACATTGTATACAAACAAAGAATTCCAAGATATCATTAAAGAAGATTTTGGCTATTGGGCAAACTTCTATGGTATTGACTATCTAACAAATAATGTTAGTCAGGAAGCAGAGCCTTTCACATATAATTACAAAAGGGCGATAGATACTGTAAAAGGCGAACAACTACCTGGTTATTGGAAAGGCATTTACAAAAAGTTTTTTGACACTGATAGACCTCATACAGCACCATGGGAAATGTTGGGTTACAGCGAAATGCCTCTGTGGTGGGAAGACAGATATGGTCCTGCACCTTACACAAAGGGCAACGATATTCTATGGCAGGATCTTGAAAATGGTTTTGATTACGGCGAAGGAAAAACAATTCCTTTTTATGCTAGACCACAATTATCAAAAGTTATTCCTGTAAATGAATATGGTGAATTATTATCACCTATAGGGTTAAGCATAGTAAAGAATTTTGTAAGCACAAGCATTGATGACGATTTTGTTTTCGGTGATCTAGGTCCTGCTGAATATGCTTGGCAAAGCAGTAGTTGGTATCCTTTCGCACTTCAGGTTGCAATGGCATTTACAAAACCTGCTCAATATCTAACGTCAATGTTTGATACTTCACAAAACACAATCAACAGTGCGGGTAATTTACTGTATAAAGATCAGGGAAAAATTATTGATTTTACAGATGTAAAAGTAAATGAATTAATTTATAATAATGTAAGATTCAAGGGTGCAGGTTATCATGTATTTGTAACAGATTACATTAAAAGTTTTGGCAAAGACATTAAGGAAAGTTACTATGATAGATTAGTGTCTACAAGCATGAACTTGATTTATAAATTAGGAGGATTTGCTAATAAGAATAGACTAAGATGTTTATTAGAAAGTAGCAATCCAGAAACAGCAGACACCAGCGTATTTCTGCCACAGGAAAATTATGAGATAGCGTATAGAAAAAGTAATCCTGTTAGAAGTGCTAAGATAAGTGGAATTATTGTTGAAAAAACAGATAGAGGATATAAAGTAAGCGGATATGACAAATATCAACCTGTGTTTAAAATCTATAAACCAATAATTAAAACCACAGATCCTGCGGTTAATGTTGGCGGAGTATCTGCAAAGTTTGTATTGTGGCAAGGAGAAAAATTTTATGGTGTTGGACAGATAGTTCAATACGATAATGCTTATTACAGAACCAAAGCGGATCACACAAGCACAACGACCTTTGATGATAGTAAATTCCAAAGAATGAACGAACTTCCTACCACAGGAGGTGCTACCGCACAAATAGGCACCAAGTTTGCAAGTAAAATTTCTGAGGTTCCTTATCAATCAATATTGACTAGAGCACAAGACGTTGTTGATTTGCTTATAGGGTATGGCAAATATCTAGAGTCAATTGGATTTGTGTTTGACGAAGTGGTCAACGAACTTGGAGAAAAACAAGACTACAGTCTAAGTAGCAAAGAATTTTTATTCTGGACAACACAAAACTGGTCAGTGGGCAGTGTAATTACACTAGCACCATTTGCAGGAAAGTTAAAATTTAAATTTACTGAAAGTCAGGTTGACAATGTATTGGATAGTTTTTATGAATACAGTGTTCTAACAGCAGACGGTAGTCCTTTACCAAGAGAAAACATTACCACAACTAGAAAAAGTGGCGAATTTACAATAGCACCAAAAAATACCAACAAAGGTATCTACAGCATACAATTGAATCTAGTACAAAAAGAACAGGTAATTGTATTTGATGATAAAACAATCTTTGGTGATATAATTTACGATCAAGAAGCAGGATATAGACAACGTAGAATTAAACTGATTGGATTTAAAACATCAGAATGGAATGGAGACTTGTATTCACCTGGCTTTACATATGATGAAGCACAAATAAATCCATGGCAACAGTTTCAAGATTATAATCTAGGTGATGTTGTTAAACATAAAACAAAATTTTACAGTGCAAGAGAATTTATCGCAGGCGCACAAACCTTTGATATTACCAAATGGTTATTGCTTGGGGATAAACCTATTGCACAAGTATTGCCTAATTTAGACTTTAAAATTAGCAGTTTCAAAGATTTCTATAACTTAGATAGCGAAACATATGATGTGGGTAGTGCAAAACTAAGTCAACACTTGGTTGGATATCAAAAGAGAACTTATCTAGATAACCTTATTAAGAATGACACAGCACAATATAAATTTTATCAAGGTTATATAAAAGAAAAAGGCACACTAAATGCTTTTGAAAAAATAAGCAGAATTAATGTTGATGGAATTCAGACAGATATTGATCTAGACGAAGAGTGGGCATTTAGATTAGGCAGTGTTGGTAGCACAACCACTACAAAAGAGTTAGAATTCGTTTTAGATGAAGGAGATAATGTTGACAATCCGCAGGCTTATCAATTTGCAAGCACTGTGCCTGCTGAAAACAGCAGTAACGTAATTACTGTTACACCAAATGATTTAATTGTAAATCCTGAGAACTATAATAATGATCCATTCCCAACAATTACCATTGACAACACAACAGGAATAACTTCTGACTATATTAATAAATTGCCTGTTGCAGGTTTTCCAAGATTAGATAGAGAACTGGTTACGGCATTTGAATTTGATGCCATGGTAGGTAATTCAATTATTGCAAATCTAAATGCAGGAGATAGTGTTTGGGTAGCCAAGGATGAAAACAAAGATTGGAACGTGTTTACCCTTATGCCAAACAGAGCAAGGGTGGTTAATACCGATGATCAAGTGGTTGAGTTTACCGATGATACAGTTACATTTTACACAGACGTTGCACACGGACTTGTTGTAGGACAGTTAATCAGTATTAAAAATTTTATTGACCAACTAAACGGAGTTTACAAGGTAGAAAGTGTACCTAGTGTAACTTCATTTACCGTTGGCGGTTTGGTTATTGAAGCACTTGATCTCAATGAAGATAGCAGTAGCGGAGAAATTTTAGAATTTATCAGCACAAGGGTTGATGATCCAGACAATCTTAATAACATCAAATACATTACAGAGTTTCCTGTTGATACACGAGTTTATGCTGATAATGATGGTACAGGAAAATGGGCGGTTTATCAAAGAAACAAAGTATTCACAGAAAATAAATGGGGTGCTCCTAACCAAACCGCTGATCAGCAGTTTGGTTATACGATTGCCACAGGAGATCAAGGAAGACTTATTGTTGTAAGTGCACCTAGTTTTGGCGATGAAGGACAAATTTATATTTTAAGACGTGAATTTAATACAGGAATATCCACCCTACAAACGGTTCAAGGTTATGCTATCAGTGATAATAGCAGTGATAACATTGTCAGTGACGCCGGAAAACCAGCACTTGGATTTAGCATTGCGGTCAGCGACGATTCAACCGTAATCGCGGCAGGCGCTCCCAAGGCAAGTAATTTCAAGAGCGTTGATGATAGTAGCAGGGTAGGATTTAAAGTTAGCGTTGGAGACTTTTCAGTTACTCCAAGTAATTTATCCAAAGAAGGTGTGGTAACTCTGCACACATATGATTCTCTTGATAACTTATTCAAGCGTTCTTACATTATAGGTTCCAGCGATCCACAAACTGATTCACATTTTGGACAAGCGGTGCTGGTTAAAAACGATAAACTTATTGTGGGAGCACCGGGACAAAATCATTATCAAGGTAAGGTTTTTATATTTGATAAAGTTTTACAAGCAGACGGTAGCACACTTGATTGGGAATTAAGTGATCATCATGAATTGTTTATTCCTAATAGTCGAGACGGTGATCAGTTTGGTTACAGTTTGGCGGGAACCAGTGATCTTTCTCTAATTGCTGTAGGAGCAATTGGCAGAGAAGCAGTGGGAGATGATAGCAGTGCAAGCAAAGGTGCTGTTTATATCTACAAATTAGTCAGTAATGAATATACATTAGTACAAACCATAGATGCTAATAATTTTCCACAGGCAATGTCAGGAGATCAGTTCGGTTACAAGGTTGCTATGAGCCGCAATGGTGAAACTCTTGCTGTGTCAGCACCGTTCAGTGATGTTGACAGCACCAATGCAGGTAGCGTTTATTATTTTAATAGAATTACAGATGAAAGCAGTGTAAGTCAATACGAGTTTGTGCAAAGAATTGGTAGTCCGGATGGTAAAACAAACGAATTTTTTGGTATTAATATTGCAGTTAATCCGGCCGGTGATGGTATAGCAGTTTTCAGCCAAGGTGGACAAAATAGAATTACCACTACATTTGATAAGTTTACTATATTAAATGACAGTAGTCTCTCTTAAAAAGATTTAGAAACTACCTTTGATGCAAGCACAACAAAAATAGTTGATGAAAATTTTGGAAGTGGTACTGTCTATTCATACACAAAACTTAATAAAAAGTTTGTGTTTGGTCAAAAAATAGACAGTGAAACACTAGAAGAGTATGATGCATTTGGTAATGGTCTCGCATACACCAGCAATTCATTAATTATTGGTGCTCCTCTGAACAATACAGGACTTGCGAATACTTCTACAGGAAGTTTATTTGTTTATCAAAAGAGTGGTACAGGTGGTTGGAATAGAATAGATAGGCAGGAAGATCCTGTTAATGTAAATTTAATTAAAAAAGTGTTTACATATGACAAAGAAAAAGACGTTGTCAAGGACTTTTTAGAAACACTTGATCCTGCCAAAGGTAAAATACCATATCTTGCAGAAGCAGAATTAACTTATAAGTCAGAAACAGATCCTGCTACCTATAATGTCGGTGGTACAGATAATGTCACAGTCAATCCAACAACAGCATGGGGCAAAGAACACGTTGGAGAACTATGGTGGGATCTAAATTCTGTGCGTTATGTCTGGTATGAACAAGGAGATATAGAGTACAGAAACACAAACTGGGGAGGATTTTTTCCTGGTTCAAGAATTGATGTTTATGAATGGGTTGAAACTGATATAGAACCAACACAATGGAATGTGTTAGCCAGCACAACAGCAGGCCAAGCACAGGGTGTAACAGGAACAACCAAAGAAGAAGGACAGGACTACACAGTCAAGAGGGTGTTTAATAACACAACTGGACAATTTACAACCAAATATTACTATTGGGTTAGAGATATTATCACTGTTCCGGATCTTCCTAATAGAAGATTGCCATCGGTTGAGGTTGCAAACATAATTGAAAATCCTCAAAATTACGGAATCAAAGCAGTAAACATTTTAGACTCAAACAGTTTGTCAGTGCAAAATGTTAAAACCACACTGGATGGAGAAAATGTTGTTCTGAGCATTCAATACAAAGAAATTGAAAATGATTTACCACAACATAATGAATGGCAATTAATTAGACCTAAGCAAACTAAAAAAATTGAAAACAATCTTTTAATTAAAAAGATTATTGATAGTTTGGTGGGATATGATGAAACAGGAAACCAAGTTCCTGATCCAGCGTTAACACCTCAAAGAAAATATGGTGTACAAATTAGACCAAGACAAACTGTGTTTGTTGACAGATTAGAGGCTCTTAAAACTCTAATCACATTTACAAACAATGTTATGATCAAGGAAAGAATTGTAGATACCAAGGATATTAGTAGATTAAATCAAATTGATCCACAACCAATAGCGTTATCTGGAAAATTTGATCTAAAAGTAGATGAGGTAGACGACCTAAATAAAATCGGTACCACAGATTTAGTACAAGCAACCGCTACTGCTACCTTAGTTGATGGAAGAATAACAGCAGTTACTATTAACAATGCTGGCTTTGGATATAGAATAGCACCGGAGATTGAAATTATCGGAGATGGTGAAGGTGCAAAAGTATCCGCTACCATAGACAGTGCAGGTAGAATTACAGCAATTAATGTAGATAAAAAAGGATTGAACTATTCACAAGCAACACTTGTAATTAGACCTTTTAGAGTTTTGGTGGACATAGACAGCACCGCTAATGGTAATTGGGCAATATATCAATGGAACAGTTTAACATCACTGTGGGATAGAGTAAGCACACAAACATTTGATGTTAAGAGATTCTGGTATTATGAAGATTGGAAGATTGATGGTTTTAACACTGACAGCATTATTGACTTTAAAATAGATGCTCTATTTGAATTAAACAAAATAAATCCTGATTTTGGTGATTTGGTTGAAGTTAATAACATGGGTGACGGTAACAAGGGTATTCTAAAGCGTGTAATGTTTGACGGAACCTTTAACGATCAATATGATTTATTATTCAAGGCAAATTCAACCATACAAATTAATGAAAGTATCTACAATTACGAATTACTGAACTTTGGTTTTGCTGGAGCAGAAACATTTGATATCAATTTGTTTGATTCTGAGCCTATTCAAGAAACAAGATTAATACTTGATATTATAAAAGATAATATATTTGTTGATGACTTAAAAACAAAATGGAATGATTGGTTCTTTGTTGCCATAAGATATATTTTTGCTGAACAAAATTTTGTTGATTGGGCATTTAAAACAAGTTTCATTAATGTTAAAAACAATCTTGGTGGTTTCAGTACCAAGAGTGTATACAAATTAAGTGATCCTGGTTACTTTGAAGAGTATATTAAAGAAATTAAACCCTACAAGAGCACAATCAGAGAATATATCACTGGTTATGACCAGGTTGAAAATACACCTGTAGGAACCACTGACTTTGATTTGCCAAGTTATTATGACGAAGAACAAGATAAGTTTGTTGTACCTAAAATAACTGACAGCGAAATTACACAAGAACCTTATATCCAATGGTTTGAAAACTACAAATATAGAGTTGGAGCAATAAATGTAACCAATCAAGGTGCAGGATACACCGAACCACCTGTTGTTGTTATATCTGGTGGTAGAGAAAATAAACCAGACATTGTAGAAACTGAAAAATTTAGATCGTTAGTCACTACTGATTACAACGGTAGCAGTTTCTTTGTGAAGACAACCAGCGTTCCGGATCATGGTTTTGCTAGAGATGACGGAATTAATGAAGTACAAGTACAAAATTTTGTATTCCAAATAACCAGAACACCGGTTGAAGCACAAACAAAAATTTCAACACCAAATAAGAAAGCATTAGGTGTTGCAATTAATGGTGTTGTTTTCTATAATCCAGTTGGAACCGAACAGCAAAATAGAAATAATGTAGCATACACTATTAATCAAGTTGATTATCTAGCAAAAAATAACATAGATAATGGACAAGGTCATGCTGATCAAGATGGTGTTTACAACTATATGTCTGATCCTGTTAGATTGTATTCCAAAGATGATACAGCACACAGTCCACTATTAGGTTATGCCCTAGATGGACATCCTATCTACGGACCATATGGTTGGGATGATCCCAAAGGAAGCAATAATCCTAGGGTAATGAAAACAAGTTACAGACTCAAAACTTCTGTTAGGGCGGATAATACACAACCAGATGGAACATACATTGAAGATTTTGAATATGTTTCAGGACTTGGAGATTTAGATCAACACAATGGTAGATTCTGTAACACACCAGAATATCCAAATGGAATTTATGCATATTTTGTAACCGTTGATCCAAACAATACCGATACAGCATTGTATCCATACATAGTTGGCCCAACATATTATGGTGTTCCACTGTTACCAAACGGCAACAAAGTATTACCTGGAACACAAATTACAGATGCAACCGCTACTGCATATACCAGTCGCGGAATAGTAAGAGAAATTATTATTAATAACCCAGGCGAAGGTTATGTAAGTGCGCCAACTATTACACTTGCTGGCGGAGGCGGCGCTGATGCTGTAACCGAAACTGCTAGGGCATATGCTATATTAGAAAACAAAAAAGTTCGTGTTAATACTGTAAGCATGAAATTTGATAGATTAAACACCAGCAAAGTGTTACAAACACTTCAACAGGTGGATACGTTTACAGCAGTAGCAGGACAAATTAAATTTAAACTTACATATTTGCCTACGCTTGATAAACGTAAAATTAGTATTGATATAAACAATGAAACAGCCTACATTGAAACGTATGATGTCAGCATAGTAACTGCTACAAATAGAACATACAAGAAAAAAGAAGGCTACATTATTTTTAGCACACCTCCTGGTGCAGGTGCAACTGTTAAAATTACATATGATAAATCAATCAATTTAATGCAGGCTACTGATAGAATTGATTACTTCTATCAACCAACAGCAGGAATGCTCGGTAAAGATCCTGCACAATTAATGGCTGGTGTTGAGTACGATGGAGTTCAAGTACAAGGTTTAGAATTTGATATCAGTGTTGGTTGGGACGGTTTACCATGGATGAGTCACGGTTGGGATACTTTCTCAGGAACAAATACAGATTATGCTTTCCGTGCAGATGGTAGCACACAAACATTTACACTACCATACGTTCCTGCTTCTGGACAAGAAATAAATGTTTATTTTGACGGTATTAGGCAGGATCCTACAAATACACCGACCATAGTTGGTGATGGTACAAATGATACATTTACTTTATCATTGGGTGCACCAGATGGAACTTTAGTTGTATTCAGACAAAAAGAATCAGACGGATCACTTGTGCCTACAGACGTAAACAACCTTGACACTATTATTCAAGGTGGTAATTTTGCTTACAGCACCGCAACAGGACAAAGACCAGAAGACATTAGTTTGGATGGTGACGGATTTGTTACTCCAGACACAAGTCACGCTCCAGAAGAAGTTGTACCTGGCCAGGCATTTGATGCACTTTCAATGCAGATTTACAATGCACCTGCAGATGGAAGTCCACTTATTGAAACTGTAAGATATTGGGGAAATAGTTTACAAAAAACATTCGCATTTAATATGAATCCTGGCACCGATGATTCAATTTTTGTATCTGTTGCAGGAGTATTTAAAGAACAAGGAGTCGGACCTGAACAGTATGTAATTAATTGGCCAAGCAAAACTATTACATTTACAGATGCACCGGAAATCGATGAATTGGTAACAATACAAACACTTAATATTGGTGGTGCAAATATTCTTGAAAGAAAAACTTTTACAGGTGATGCATCGACCACAGAATTTGAATTAACTTCAAACTTTTCTGACGTAGGCAGTGCTTTTGTAACAGTCAATGGTGAAGCAAGAAATTATGTTATTAGAGAAGCACAAACAGGAAGTGCAATTATAGACGTTGCTAATCCACCTGCTACTTCTGGTGCGGTTATACAGATTGTTGCTCTTACTTCAACTGAACAAACCTACAGTGAAATTGATAAGCAGGTTATTGCTGATGATGGATCAACATCAAGTTATAGACTTGTTAAAATTCCAGGCAACATAGCACCATATCATGCAATGGTGATTGTTGAAATGAAAAATCCTGCTACGGGAGTAATCACAAGATTAAAAGCACCTGATACAATTTACTATACAAGCAACGGTGTTACACAGGATTTCCTTGCAAGTCAAAATCCAGGATATCCTACATTTACTTTGGCTCTTGGTGAAATTGAAGTACATCTAAATGGTACTAGACTGGTACCTATTAGAGATTACAACTTTGATACAGCAACCAACTTGGTAACATTTAATCAAAACGTTCTAAGTTCGGGTGATGCGATTGCAATTACAATCTTACGTGATCATGAATATGAAATTAATGTTACAGGAGACAGTGCTGGTGATACAGAAGCAAATCTAACGGTACTTTTAGATAGAAGCAGTATTCCTGCTAATGCTGAATTTTTTGTAACAACATTTACAAATCATGATGCTAATCTAATTAGAAAAGAAGTTTACAGAGGAAATCCAGGAGGCATATACACATTAAGTAGACCTGCATTGGATTCAAATTATATATGGGTAGAAATAGACGGTGTTCCGTTAGTTGCTGACAGAGATTACAAAGTCAACAATAATTCTACAATTTATATTGATGATAAATTTGATCAAGCACCAGCGAAACGTGTTGTGATTACAACTTTCTCAGAAGAAGCATCATACGATACTATCGGTTATAGAATATTCAAAGATATGTTGAACAGAACACACTTCAAACGTATCAGTGAACAGGACAGCACACAGTTAGCAACAGAGTTAAAGGTAACTGATACCACTATCAAATTGGTTGATGCTAGTTTCTTACAAACACCGTCCACCGATAATAAAATTCCAGGTGTTATATTCATTGACAGAGAAAGAATTGAATTCTATACAATAAATGGTAATACTCTAGGACAGATCACTAGAGGTACGCTGGGAACAGGAGTTAAAACAACCTACGCGGCTGGTACACTTGTATTTGACGGTGGCCCATCGCAGACTGTTCCATATACAGAAACAGTAAATCTATACGAAAGTATTATACGTCCTGGATTACCAAACGGTAGAAAAGAACACGTGCTTGAAACAATAAACATCAATGGTGATGCGGAAGCACATGATCAGGTAGAAGTTTATTTGGGCGGTAGAAAACTGCAAAAACCAACACCTGCAACCAATCCTATCAAACTACACAATATTGAAATAGCATATGATAGTGACGAAACAAACAGTGCCGGAACAGCAAGTGATGTGCTACAAATAGCAGAATTTACCATCGTTCCAGTAGGAGACAGCACAGCGAAAAACTACTATAAATTAGTATTAAGGGATGAACCTCAAGATGGTTTAGAACTAAAAGTTGTGCAAAAACAAGGTAAAGTATGGTACGAACAAGGACTAAATTCAGCGTCAACAGGTACCACATTACAGCGAGCAGAAACAGCACAGGCTAAGTTCTTGCTGGAAAGAACCAGTGGCTTACCTGTAATAAATATTAGGGAATAACCAATGTCAGACAAGGATAAACAAGTGAAGGAAACATATCAAAAGCCAACAGAAAATCAAGGTGTGCTAATGGAAGGGCACATAAAGATCTTCGACCCAAAAACCAAAGAAGTTTACGTGGATAAACGAAATGCGATCCACTATGAAAACATGAGTATTTCACTAGCAGAATCGCTAGGTAATGAAGGACGTGGTAACATTGTTGAAATGGCTTTTGGCAATGGTGGTACTACAGTTGATCCTACTGGCATCATTACATATTTGACTCCAAATAATGCAGGAGTAAATGCAAGTTTATACAATCAAACATATTATAAAACAGTTGACGACAACAATGTTAATAATACAGATCCAAGCAGAAACTTTATTGAAACAAGACACACACTTGGAACTACCTATACTGACATTTTGATTAGTTGTTTGCTAGATTATGGTGAGCCTAGTGGACAAGAAGCGTTTGACAATTCAACTGACATGGATGGTAATTTTGTGTTTGATGAATTAGGATTAAAAGCATATACAACCACAGGAGCCAATCAAGGAAGATTGCTTACTCACGTTATTTTCCATCCTGTGCAAAAATCATTAAACAGATTAATACAGATTGATTATACAATTAGAATACAGAGTTTGACAAATATAAGCGAGATTTAACCTATGGCATACAGTGTAAATTTTACAGATTCGGTTAACAAAACCGCAATTACAATAGATGACAATAGTCGTAACACTGTTGACACTTCGCTTACATTTGTTGGTCGCAATGAAGCAAGTTATGGTCAAGCGATTGCAGAAAACTTTTTGCACCTACTTGAAAATTTTGCAAACAATACTCCGCCAAACAATCCTATCGAAGGACAACTTTGGTATGATGGCGGAACTAACAGATTAAAAATTAATGATAGCACTGCCGGTGCGGCAAACTGGAGACCAGCAGGAGGTGTTCATGTTGAAGCAGTTACACCTTCGAATCCTTTAACAGGAGATGTTTGGGTCGATACAACTAATAACCAATTGTTCATTTACACAGGTTTGCAATTTCAATTGGTAGGACCTAATTTTAGCGGCGGACTTAAAGCAGGTGCACAGGCAGAAGAAGTTGTTGATACACAAAACATAACACATACAGTTATTAAAAATTACGTAGATGATAAAGTTGTTACTATTATTTCCAAAGATCAATTTATTCCAAGACAGGTAATTGAAGGATTTACAGAACTTTATCCTGGTATTAATATTTCAAACACAGACTTCAACAACAATGGAATAGTATTAAACAAACTTCATGCAACAGCAACTAAAGCAGATGCACTAAACGTAACACAACCTGCTATTGAAACTGTAAACGCAAATAACTTTTTAAGAACAGATATAACTGACACAATGAATGGCCAGTTGTTTGTTAGAAACGATGGTGGTGTTACTATTGGTGCAAATCAGATTTTCAACTTAGAGATTGCAAGCAATAATGCTGTTGTAAAAAATAATGC